>Ga0181520_10000230_pt1 | contig 121000 bp, 102 predicted proteins | sample PEATcosm2014_Bin_29_FD_132451 | JGI IMG/M metagenome (GOLD analysis project Ga0181520, IMG submission 132451) | Peatland microbial communities from MTU Mesocosm Facility, Houghton, MI, USA - PEATcosm2014_Bin02_30_metaG | ecosystem: Environmental > Terrestrial > Soil > Wetlands > Peat | place... | reverse complement strand
TTCTCCGCTTCGTGCACGCTGATCTTCAATCTTCAGCATGACTGCTCCAACCGCCCTTCAGGCTCATCTTGCGTTGGAATCAACCCCAACCTTCAGGCTCATCTTGCGTTGGACAAGAGTGCCCCTTCCACTTTCCGCCGTTTTGTTGGATAATGAACTAGGTTGTGCGTGGCCTGACCGCACCTCTTTCCGCAAGAAAATTCAGGAATTCGAGCAGGGACAAAACCCTGTGTCGCGGCGTGTCAGGTGGGTGGGAATACAGGCCTTCCATACGGACAAGCTGCTTGCCAGCCGTAGTGGCTGGCCACGTTAGGAGAACAATCAAATGCGCGAGATCATCACCCTGCAGTGTCCTGAGTGCAAGAACAGGAACTACTCCACCACCAAGAACAAGAAGACGACCACCGGCCGGCTCGAGTTCTCAAAGTTCTGCAACACCTGCCGCAAGCACACGGCACACAAAGAGACGAAGTAGAGCGGCCCCTAGCGGTCAGCTTTTAGCCCTTAGCTAAAGGCTAAAAGCTAAGAGCTAACAGCTCCTGGGGGAGTAAGCTCAACGGTTAAACTGTCGGTCTCCAAAACCGAACTTCTCGGTTCGAATCCGAGCTCCCCCGCCAGTTTTCCCGCCTTCCCTCACTCGCCGGCAAGCGGAGCATGGCAGGCACGGTAGAAAATACGAAGATTTGAGGCAGCACTCATGGCGAAGACGATTGCAGTAGCAGACCAGCAGGTGACCGGACTAGACCGGCTGAAGTCGCAGCCGCAGAGGACGATGGAGTTCCTGAGGGACGTGCGCAGCGAGATGCGCAAGGTAGTTTCGCCCACGCGCCAGGAGGTCATCTCGACCGCAACCGTCGTCATCGTTACCGTATTTATCTTTGCCGCCTATTTCTTTGTGGTGGATTCCATCCTGGGCCAGGGCGTCACCCGGCTGATTCAATACCTCACCAAGCACTAGAAAGCAGCGCCTCGCGCTTTGCGGCGAGCCAGAGTTCAGAGACACACGAAAATAGATGCAAAAAGAAGGCACACTCACAATGTCGACAGCGCCGCCCCCGGAAGACGAGAACCCCGGCGAACAGCCGTCGGAGCAGCTTGCCCCGCCGGTCAACGAGAGCTTCAAGTGGTACATCATCCACGCCTACTCCGGCTTCGAGCGCAAGGTGCGCGAGTCGCTGGAAAGCCGCATCCAGGCGTTCGGCCTGCAGAACCGCATCGGCCGCATCATGATCCCAACCGAGCCCGTGACCGAACTGCGCAACGGCAAGAAGTACACCATCGAGCGCGTCTTCCTGCCCGGCTACGTGCTGGTCGAGATGGACCTCGACAACGACCTCTGGCACGTCATCAAGAACACGCCCCGCGTTACCGGCTTCCTCGGCACCGGCGACAAGCCGGTCGCGCTCTCCGAGGCCGAAGTCAGCTCGATCCTGTTCCGTTCCGAGACCTCCAAGGACAAGCCGTCCATGAAGGTCAAGTTCGAAAAGGGCGAGCAGGTTCGCATCAACGAAGGCCCCTTCGCCAACTTCAACGGCACCGTCGACGACGTCAACGAAGACCGCCAGACCCTCAAGGTCATGGTCTCCATCTTCGGCCGCTCCACGCCGGTCGAGATCGAGTTCGCGAAGGTCGACAAGATGGAGGCCTAGCTTCCGTCACCGCATCCCGCCACCGAGCCGGCGGCTGCGAAACAGAGTTTTGCAATACCATTCAGCAGCCGGCCACGTGCCCGCGGCTAGAACCAGACAGAGGATTCACCCATGGCACCGAAGAAAATAACTGGATACGTCAAGCTGCAGATCCCCGGCGGAAAGGCCACGCCCGCACCGCCCGTCGGCCCCGCGCTCGGCCAGGCTCAGGTCAACATCATGGAGTTCTGCAAGCAGTTCAACGCGCGCACCTCCACGCCGGAGATGAACGGCATCACCATTCCCGTGGTCATCACCGTGTACGCCGACCGCACCTTCAGCTTCATTACCAAGACGCCCCCCGCGGCCGTCCTGCTGCTGAAGGCCGCCGGCATCGAGAAGGGTTCCGGCACGCCCAACAAGGAGAAGAAGGGCAAGGTCACCGAGAAGCAGGTTCTGCAGATTGCCACGCAGAAGATGCCCGACCTGAACGCCAACACCGTGGAAGCGGCCGCCAGGAGCATTCGCGGCACCGCCCGCTCCATGGGCATCGAAGTCGTCGGCTAGGCCCAAACAAAGCGGAAGAGCGCGGAGCCCGCACCGGTCCCGCGCTTTTTCTTGCGCTCTGCGTCCGATCAATGCTACGTTCAGCGTCTGCGGCTGCCCCGCGTGGGAATACAGCGCCTATGAGATTCGCCCGACTGAAGACCATTTCGGCCGGCCGTACAGGCTTGATGGGCGCGCTTACCCTCTTGCTGTGCGCTCCGGCCGTCTGCTCGCGTGCCCAGCAGGCGCCCCCTCCGCCGCACACTGACACTCAGCCGCCGGACATCACTGCAACCGCGACCGTTAGCGGCGTCATCGCAGACACCGACGGGGCCGCAGTCCCGGCAGCCCAGGTCGCGCTTCAGAACGCGGAGTCCAACGCCACCCGCACCGCTCAGTCCGACGCGCACGGAGTATTCAACTTCTCATCGGTTTCGGAAGGCAGGTATGTCCTTACCGTCCACGCAGCGGGGTTCGCTTCCTGGAAGATCAAGGACATCCTCGTCGTCCACCAGGGCGAAGACGTGGTCGTGCCTGAGGTGCAGCTTGGCGTCGAGTCCATCAGCACCACGGTGAGCGCGATCTCCGTCGAAGACCTGGCAGAACAGCAGATCACCGCGGAGGAGCATCAACGCATCCTCGGGGTGCTGCCCAACTTCTACGTCTCCTACGAACCCGATCCAGCCCCGCTTACGCGTAAGCAGAAGTTCAAACTGGCCGCCGTCGTGTCGCGGGACCCGGTGACCTTTTTCACCACCGGCGTTGCGGCAGGTATCGAGCAGTGGCAGGGCGACTTCGCCGGTTACGGACAGGAGTTTTCCGGCTACGCGAAGCGTTACGCCGCTACCTACGGCGACAAGCTGAGTTCGACCTTTCTCGGCGCGGCGCTGCTGCCGTCGCTGCTGCACCAGGACCCTCGCTACTTCTATCGCGGCCACGGACATGTGATCGTCCGCGCGCTCTACGCCATCTCCACGGTCGCGGTTTGCAAGGGCGATAACGGCCACTGGCAGCCCAATTATTCCAATGTGCTGGGAAACCTCGGCGCGGCGGGAATCTCGACCCTTTACTATCCCAGCAGCGATCAACACAGCCTACAGGTTACGGTAACCAACACCCTCCTCGGCGTCGCCGAGGGCGCAATCGGGACCCTCTTCCAGGAGTTCCTCTTGCGCCACGTGACCCACGGCGCCCCAGCGAAAGCGCCAGCGCAGCCGTGAATGCAACCGGCCGGCGTGGAGATTATGCAAAGAGCCTCTGCTGCCCACTCTCTTCTACGCGCTGCGGCGACCTGCGGCTGGAAATGACCTCCGGCCCTGGTCCTGAACCAAGGTCGAGTTGCGGTTCCCGGGCGGAAACCGCCTCGTAAGATCGCTGCGGAAGCCCATGCTTGCGGCAGGCCCTGGCAACCATCCCTGCGAGCTGCCGCTGGTAGGCGGGGGCGGCAAAGTCTCGCTTGGCGAAACGCATTTCATAATCCGCCACCAGTTCGGGGAAGCGCTCGCGAACGAAGCGAAAGTAGGTCGGACGCGAGCATGGCTTCAAGAACAGCGGGCCAGCGGCGAAGAAGCTCGCTCCAGCCGCCGCCGCCCTCCGCGCCATTCCATCGATCTGCCTGTCCGAATCGGTGATGCCCGGCAGCAGCGGGCTGCACAGTATCCCGGTTCGAAGACCTGCGTCGCGCAGCCGCCGCACCGCGGCAAAACGCAGGTCGGGCCGCGGCGCGCGCGGTTCCAGTTTCCGCGCCAGCTTCGCGTCCGGCGTGGTGATGGTGATGTGGACGGTGAGCTTGTTCCTGCGCCCAATCTCCACCAGCAGATCGAGGTCGCGCTCGATCAGGGTCGACTTGGTGACGATGCCGAGGCGGTAACCCTGTTTGCGCGCAAAGACCTCCAGCAGGCTGCGCGTGATGCGGGCATCGCGTTCGATCGGCTGGTACGGATCGGTGGCCGTGCCCAACGCAATTTGCTGCGCCGGATCGACCCGCTTCAGGTCCTGCTCCAGAAGCCACGCCGCATTCTGCTTGAGGAAGATCACTCGCTCAAACGCTTCGGGATCGCGAAAGTCGATCGACTGCGCAGGCGGCTCGCTTGCTTTCTCCCCGGGAGCGAGAAACTCGTGCGTGTAGCGCGCGTAGCAATACCTGCAGCCGAACTCGCAGCCGCGGTACGGGTTGATGCTATAGGCGAGCCAAAGCAGCCGTTTTGAGACCGACCGATTGAGGATGCTGCGCACCTGAAGGGTGCGGAACTCAATTAAATGCCCGTCGGCGGCGTGCTCTGCCTCAGCAGCCATCCGGGCGATTCCGGTCAATCCGGCGGGGAGAATCGGGAAGAGCGAGGGTTCGGACGGATGCGAGTTTGCGGGCATCGTATTTTCTCCTTTTCTTCGCCTTACCTGGACGACATTACCGGATATGCCCGGTCGGAGTCAAGCAGCGAGAAACACTTGTTTATGGGTTAAGTCGGCGTCAGACCTGGGTCAGCTTCTCAGTCTCTTTTGACATGGTCGCGGTCCGATCCAGTTTGTCCCAGTTGAACGGCTTGCCGTCGATAGCGCGCTTAATCGTTTTAAGCAGGACGATCGAAAACACCTGGCGGTAGGTAAAGCGCTGGATCCAGATGTGGAATAGCAGCCATGCATCGCCTTTGCTCGCCGGGTGCTTTCGCTCCAGCGCGAAGGCAAGCGCCGAGGCCACAAAATCGATTGCGATGAAGGCGACGAAGAAGATCAGCAGCTTCTCCAGACTCGCAGCGGAAGCCGCCTCCGGATGGAAGTGCTTATCGTAGAAATAATTGACGATCCCGGCAACGAACATAAGGTCAATCAGCGGCGAGACCAGCGGCAGCATAATCTGGAAGACGAGCGTATTGGGCAGCGCGAACAAACCCATGGCGCGCCGTTTCGCGATTGCGCCGCGGTGCTTGAAGATGGCTTGCAGGATGCCGAACGACCAACGGAAGCGTTGCCGCATCAGCCCATTCATGTTGACCGGCGCCTCAGTAAAGGCGAGCGCCCGGTCTTCATAGATCACCCAGTAGCCCTGCTCAAGCAGGTTCATGGTGAGGTCGGCGTCTTCGGCGACGGTGTTGGTGTGGTAGCCGCCGCCGGCCTTCACCGCAGACGTGCGCCACGCGCCGATCGCGCCAGGAACGACCATCACTACATCGAACAGATCCAGCGCGCGCCGCTCGAAGTTCTGGCTGGTGATGTACTCGAGCGCCTGCCAGCGCGTCCACAGGTTCACGCGATTGCCCACCTTGGCATTGCCGGCCACAGCACCGATCTTCGGGTCCGCGAAGTGGGGGACCAGGTTGGCGATGGCGTCATGCGCGATGACACCGTCCGCATCGATGCCGATGTAGATCTCCTCCTTGGTCCTTTCCAAGCCGAAGTTCAGTGCGTCCGCCTTGCCGCCGTTCGGCTTGGTCAGCACTGTGAGCCGGCCCGAGGCGATGTCCGCCGGATAAGCGTCGACCGCGACCCGGTAGGTGTTGTCTTTAGACCCGTCGTCGATTACGATGACACGGATGTTCTTGTAGCTCGACATCATTACCGAGCGGATGGTCCGGACGATCACCTTTTCTTCGTTGTAGGCGGGAATCAGGACCGCGACCCGCGGCGCATACTCCGCGCCGGCAAAGTTCTTCCGCTTGCGGAAGCGGTCGATAATGGCAAAGACCCCGATGATAATGAGCCGCGCGCTCATCAGGATGTCGCCGACAAAGAAGACCGCGACGACAAAATGGTTGAAGAACGCCCACACGAAGAAGGCGATCGAATCGACGCGCGCCTCCCATAGCTGATGCCGGTTCAGCGGCGGCATCACCTCGGCGCGGGTCTTGCCCATCAGTTCCGATACCGGAACGATCTTGTAGCCGTGTGCGCGCAGAGCGTCGATAAGTGGCCCCAGCGCGTCGACGGTCGGCTGACGATTGCCGCCGCCATCGTGCAGCAGGATGATGGAGCCACGCATCCACGGCCGCGTCTTCATGTCCTGCATCTGCTGGAAGACGCTGTCGATGATCTCCTGCGGTTTTTTGGCTGGATGCTCGTCCCAGTCGTCCGTGTCGATCTTGTCGCCAACGATCACATAGCCGAGGTCCTGGATGCGCTCCACGGGGGCGGCTTGGTCGTTGGTATCCGGCTCCTGGTCGATCGAGTAGGGAGGCCGGAAGTAGAGCGGCTGCACCCCAAGCTCGGCTGCGAACAGGCGCTCGGTCAGATTCAATTCCAGATCCACGCTGGCGTTGGAGATTTCGCTGATGTCGGGGTGCGTAAAGGTGTGGTTGCCAATCTCGTGTCCTTCGCGATACACCCGCTGCATTACACCGATGTTGTTCTGCGCCTCCTCCCCGATCATGAAGAAGGTCCCGCTCGCCCGCTTCTGCTTTAGGATGTCGAGAATCTTCGGCGTCCATATCGGGTCCGGCCCGTCGTCGAAGCTGAGGGCCACTTCGTTCTGGCGATACCCGGTCTGCTCGATGGTGTAAGAGAGAGGATACGAGGTCATCGACTCCGCCGTGACGGAACGGTATCCTTCCGGAATCGAGTCGTCATCGTCCATGGTCACCACGCGATGGCCGGTCTGCATGGAACGAGTGACGCGAAGGATGTCGCCGAACTCCTCGGTGTCGACATCGTAGCCCGGTTCGACCGATGCGAGGTCCTTAACCGGATCGGCATGAACTGGCCTGTCCCAGATATTCCACAGCGAATTGTCTTCCTGCCCCAGCACCCACAGCGAAAATGTCTCGATGCCCAGCGCTCGCGCCGCGCGCATCTGGTTTAATACCGTCACCGCGTCCAGGAACCACACCTGGTGGCGCACGTGCGCATCATCGTCGTCGTAGGCAAAGTGGCCGTTGAGTGAGTCTGGGTCGAGCTCGATCTGAGCCTCCGCGTCAGCCGCTTCCTGCCAGGCATCCTGCGTTGAAATCTCCTGCACCCCAAGGACCTTGGGCACGAAATTCTTCGGCACCCTGCCAGGATGCTTCGGGTCCACGGGCGGCAGCGACATGGTCCAGTCGTATCCGTAGCTGCCCAGCGCGCAGATCGCCTTTTCCTTGGGCACCGTCTTCAGCACATTCTTCAGGTTGTCGACAAACCAGTCCTGCGACGCGATCGGTCCTGGACCGCTCCCCGTCTGGTGCTGATCGTAGTTCATCAGCAGAAGGCCGTCGGTGTGGTCCGCCATGTACTTCAGGTCGAAGTCGTCATCGCCCACGGGCGCGTTCACATACAGCTTCAGGTGGCGTGGATTGAAGTCCTGGTAGAGCGCGGTCAACAGCTCCATGTAGCCCTGTTGCGCCTCGCTGGGTATCTCCTCAAGATCCAGCGATATCCCGCGATAGCTGGGGTTCGCGGCCAGGAACTGGTCCACCTGCTGGATAAAATGCGCGCGCGCGCTTGGATTCGTGAGAAAGTCTCCGATCGAAGGAAGAAACATGTTGCGGATCGGATCGTAGTTGTTGACCAGGGGAAAAATCTCGGGGGGCGTCGCGTCCGATGCCGCCGACGCGACGGTGCGGGCAACCCGGTTCTCGTGATCCACCCCGTGGACCCCTTCCTTGTCCACCACTGCGAAGGGGCGGTTATCCAGCGAATAAGAGGTCAGCGAGCCGTCGGGCGTCACCACGTGAATCCACTCGGGAAAGAGCAGGTCGATCTGGTGTATGTGCTGCTTCAGCGACGAGTAGCTGGCGGGGTCGTCTTCGACGTAGTACGCCGCGCGCAAGCCTTCGCCCGAGTTCAAAATCACGTCGGACGGCTTGAGAGTGGTCTTGCGGTGCGTGGGGTTGCGCGGCTTCTGGCCGCCCCGGGCTGGAGTCGCATCGAGCCGCACCGCGCTCAGGTCGTGACGCGGCGTCGACAGCAGCAACTCGGGCAGCGGCGTCATCCGCATCAGCCCAATGATGAACAAGACCCCAACAACCACGCCGACCAGCGCGACGACATCGAAGATTCGCCGTAACCGTTTCCAGCGTTTGCGTTGAGGGTCGAAAAAAACCTGCTTCGTCATGTTTCCTTGATGGTCAATTCTGAACTAGGTCGGATAATCCGAGTCGCCGACCGCAAATCTCCCGCTGGCACCGGGTGATGCGCTCCGGTTCGCGAAACTGCGCTGAGACTAGGGTCGTTTGGAGAGGCCTTGCTGGAGACATCCCGAAAAACCGCCCCCTGGGCAATCGTATGCAGCCCCCGCGGCATAGTCAACGCGCGCCCGGGAGCACCACCCCTGCGCAGTATGATGCTAGTAGCATGAACAACGAACGATTCAGGTTCTGGCTCTGGGCGGGCACGGCCCTGGCGGCTGGCCTGCTGTTGCGGCTGTGGTTTGTAACTCACATGGCGAAGGTCGACGGCGACAGCCTCGTTTACGGCGAGATCGCCAGGACCTGGCTGCAGCACGGGGTCTATGGCGTATCCGAAGGCGGCTCGCTCTCCGGCGCCCTGATGGTGAGACCCACCCTGAGCCGTCTTCCCGGCTATCCCCTTTTTCTTGCCGCCTGCTTCCGGCTCTTCGGCATGGCAAACTACCGGGCCGTGGTGTACGTGCAGATCGCGGCCGACCTGGTCTCCTGCTGCCTGGCCAGCGCATTGGCCGGACGCCTGTTTGGCCGCCGCGCGCGCCTGCCTGTCCTGTGGCTCGCGGCCCTCTGTCCCTTCACCGCGAACTACTCCGCCGTGGTCCTCGCCGAGACGCTCGTGTTCACCACCATCGCACTGGCCTTGTATGCCTTCGCGCGCTGGCAGCAGGCGGGTCTCGGCTACAACCGCTGGCTGTGGGTAATCGCCGCCGCGCTCGGCTACTCCATTCTGCTGCGCCCGGAGCAGGGCCTGCTCGCCGCCGCAATTATGCCGCCGATGCTGTGGGCGGCCCTGGCCACCCGCGAGCGCCGCATTCGCCCGCTGCATTCTGCATTGCCCGTGGTGGCAGCGGCGCTGTGTGCCATCCTGCCGCTGGTCCCGTGGACAGTTCGCAACGAACGCGTCTTCCATGTCTTCCAGCCGCTCGCCCCGCGCGGCGCCAACGACCCCGGCGAAGTGATTCTGCCCGGTTTCGGTCGCTGGTACGGCGCGTGGGCCATCGATTTCGCTTCCACCGACGAGATTTGCTGGAACATGGACGGCGCTTATATCGAGTTCTCCTCGCTGCCGGCGCGCGCCTTCGATGCTGGTTCCCCCCCGGCGAGCGAAGACGTTCGCCGTCGCACCGCCGCCCTGTTCGCCGACTATAACGCTACCCTCAGCTTGACCCCGGCCATCGATGCGCGCTTCGACGCACTCGCGACGGAACTTATCCATGCGCACCCGCTGCGCGACCGCTTCGGCCTGCCTGTCGCCCGCGTGTTCGACATGACCTTGCGTCCGCGCACCGAGACCATGCCAATCGCCGACGAATGGTGGCAATGGAGCGAGCATCCCGGGCAGACCGCGTTCGCTGCCGCTTACGCCGCGCTCAACCTCGTTTACTTTGTGGTCGCCTTTGCCGGCTTCTTCGTCTGGAGGCGCCACGCCCGGCTCTCGCCCGATCCGGCAGGCAACCGCGGCTACCCCGAGCTCGCCACGGCCATGGCCGCAATTATCGTCCTGCGTGCGGCCCTGCTGCTCTTCATCAGCAACTCCGAACCGCGCTACACGCTCGAGTTCTTCGCCGTATTCTTTGTCTGGATGGGCGCCCTGTTCGCCGCGCCATCGCAGTCGCTGAGCGACGGCCGAGCCGCGGTTGATCCGCGCAGCACGCACCAACCAGCGTAGCCAATGGCGGATAATGAGGGATGCCCTTTCGCTCAGGATTCGTTTCCATCATCGGCCGGCCCAACGCGGGTAAATCCACGCTGCTGAATGCGCTGCTAGGACAGAAGCTCGCGATTGTGACGCATAAGCCGCAAACCACACGCACCCGCATCCACGGCGTGCTTGAGGTGCCGCTGAAAAAGAAGTCCAAGGGCGAACCTGGCCATCCCGCGGCGCAGGTCGTGCTGGTCGACACACCCGGCGTGCATAAGCCGGAGACGCAGCTCGACCGTCGCATGATGCAGGAGGTACAGGACGCGCTGGAGTCGCGCGATGCCGTGCTGTTTATCGTCGACGCAACCCATCGGCTGGCCCAGCCGGAGTCGTCCGGCGAGAAGATCAAAGCCACCGGACGCATGGCCATGAGCGCGGCCGAGGACGACTTCGCCCTCTCGCTGGTCAAGCGGCTCGACTGCCCGGTGATCCTGGTGCTGAACAAGATCGACGCCGTGCGCAAGCAGGAGTTGCTGCCGTTGATCGCGCACTGGAGCGGCCAGCACACCTTCGCCGATGTGGTGCCGATCTCAGCGCGCAAGAAGCAGGGACTCGATCTGCTGCTGGACAAGATCGTCGCCGTGCTGCCCGAGGGTCAGCGTTACTTCCCACGCGATCAGGTGACGGACCAGCCCGAACGGTTCTTAGTGGCCGAACTGATCCGCGAAAAGATCCTGATGCTGACCGGCGAGGAGGTTCCCTACGCGACCGCGGTGGTGATCGAAAAGTTCGAAGAGCCGGCCTCACTGAAGAAACTCAAGGACGGGCGCCTGCCCGTGACCCGGATCGCAGCTGCGATCTTCTGTGAACGCACGGGGCAGAAGGCGATTCTCATCGGCAAGCAGGGCACCATGCTGAAACAGATTGGAACCGCGGCACGCAAGGAGATCGAGAACCTGCTGGAGACGCGCGTCTTTCTGGAGCTGTTCGTCAAGGTCCAGGAGGAATGGCGATCCAGCCGCGGCTTCGTAGAGAAGTTGGACTGGAGACGCCAGTTGGAACAGATCGCGGCAAAGCAGCAACGCGAAGAATCGTAACCAGCCGCTTCTCAACTCTGCGTCACGACGGCGGCCTCGGTCGCAACCAGCAATCGATTCGGGTCAACCAGCATCCATGCCATGCCGCCTAAGAGCGCCAGGGCTGCCGCAACCACAAAAGATGCCTCCCACCTGAAGTGTGCTGCCAGCCAGGGAGTCAGCGAGGCCGTGCAAGCGCCTCCGATCTGCCCGCCCATATTCATCAGGCCCGAGACAACGCCGGTGTGCTCGCCCGCGATATCCGCGGACGCGGCCCAGAAGTTGCTTTGCGCCAGATACAAAACTCCAGCGCCGCAGGCCAGCACCAGCGCAGCCGTGTGCGCGTCGTGCGCGTTCGATCCAAACAGCAAGAGCGCTGCCGTAGCCGTGAGAGCGACCCCCGGAAGCAGGCATCGTCCCCGGCGCAAACCGAACCTTGCGCAAACCCAGTCGCTCACCACTCCTCCCAGAAGGCAGCCCACCGTCATAGCAACGAATGGAAACACGGAATACAGGGCGCTGCTCTTCAGATTCAGTCCGCGCACAGTCGCCATATAGATGTAAAACCACGCGAAGAACATCCACGCGACATAGCCGAAGGAGAAATAGCTCAGAGTGAGTGCGAGAATCCCCCGGTCGCGCAGTATCTTCGACCACGGGATCGCGTGTCTGCCGTAGTTTGCAGGATCGTCTTCGCACCTCCCGGCCAGGCGCCGCCCGCCGAGGACGAGCGTGCGTTCTGCGTCTCCAACCGCCGGGTGCTCCTCCGGCGTGTCGCGGGCCGCGAGGTACCAGATGAGCCCGGCCGCAACGCCGGTGGACGCACTGAACCAGAAGGCCGCGCGCCATCCGTGGCGCAGGATGATTGCCGTCACGATCGGCGGAGTCATTCCGCCCAGACCTACGCCGGCAAAAATGATGCCGTTGGCCCTGCCGCGCTCCTCCACTGGAAACCAGCGCTCCACGAACTGGCTGGCCGCAGGGTACATCGTGGCCTCGCCCGCGCCCAGGGCAAAACGCACCGCAACCAGGATCAGCAACGCGTTGCCGGTGTGCGGAGGAATCAGCGCAGTCAGTGAGATGAAGAACCCCCACCACGCGCCCAGCAGCCCCAGGACGCGGCGCGGCCCCAGCCGCCTTGCCAGCATACCCGCGGGGATCTGGAAACCCGCATAGCCGATCAGGAATGCACTGAAGATCCAGCCCAGCCGGACATTGCCGATCGCAAATTCTTTGCCAATCTCGATCCCGGCGATTGAGACGTTCGTGCGGTCCAGATACGCGACCGCGCTCAGCACCGTCAGCCACAACACGAGCAAATAGCGAATCGGCGGCCGCGTTCCCGGCGTCGTGGGCGAACTCACTTCCATCTCAGGCAAGATAACCCTTTTTGCATCGCATGACCAACGCATGGATCGGCGCTTGGTCCGCGCACGCGCGGCGAAGATCGATGATTCAGCAATCCGCGGAACTAAATATCATGCGCGCAGGTACGGCTTCAGATAAGTATCCAGCGCGTCGCGAACATCCTTCTTGTCCGCCTCGGTCATCGGTGCCTGCGACCCTCCCCCGCTCCCCATGCCTGGGGTCGGACGCGACGTGGTGTCCTCTTTGAAAATCCCGCGCGCCACCATTACATACCGGTCGGCATTGGCAATCGTGGAGAAGGCCTGAATTCTGCCGAACATATCGAAGGAATCGCGCAGCTTCCCCGCCTCATAAAGCTCCCACGCTTGCTGAAATAAGTCGGCCATCCCGACCGTCGGACAGAACCCTGTGAAACCAAGCCGCATTTCATCCATCATCTGGCGAACGCCTTTGCCCGCGAATATCGCAAGCTTTCCGTCCGTCTTCTCCTTTAGCTCCGTGATTCGCTTCAGCGGATCGCCTGCCTCGTCCTTCACCACGCGGATCGTCGGAATCGATTTGTACATCTCGACCACCAGGTCCACCGGCATGTCGCCAATCGTCTGGACAAACAGCGGCAGCTTGGTCGCGGCCCCGATGGCCTGGTAAAACTCCATCACCGCCGTATTGTCTCCGTCCGGAGGCAGCGAGCAGATCGCGTCCGCGCCATGGGCTGCAGCGTGTTTGGCATACGCCACCGCGCCCGCCAAGTCATTGCCCTGCGTCTGCACTCCGATCACAATCGCCGCCTGGCCGTCCTTGCCCGCCGAGATCATCGATTCCGCTCCGGCGAAGCGCTCGTCGCTCGTCAGCGTCAACCATCCGCTCGCGATCTGCGGCCAGATCAGTCCGGGAACACCTCCCCGGTTGCAGAACTTCACCTCGTTGTTCAGGCAATCGAGGTCAAGCTTGTCGTCCGGGGTGAACGGCGTGGACGCGATCGGAAACAGTCCGCGGAAGTGTTTCCCAATTGCCGGAACCGCAGCCACTCCAAGCCTTGAGAATGCCGCTCCCGCAGTCACTGCTCCGAGCGTCTTCAACAGCGTTCTACGGTCCATCTCCGGCGCGTTAAGTGCCATAGGTTCCTCGTGAGGTTCGCGTCCTTTGATACACGGCCCCCGTTTCAAATGTCAATCAAGCTGCCGATCGACTTGCAGCATTTGCCTACAGGGTCGATTCGCAACCTCGCGATCCCTTAGGATGAAACCATGAATCGCAGATCGTTCCTTCGTTCCGCCGGCGGAATCGTGGCTGCTCCGCTCCTCCATTCGCTTGGCCCGGCGCCATCCGGCTTTCTCTATGCTGCGCAGAAGGCGAAGAACGCGGCCTCCAATCCCCCCCACGCCGCCGCGGACCACTCTCTGACCATCAAGCCCTGCACCATCGAAATCTCTCCAGGCGTCAATATCAAGACCATCGCCTACAACGGCCAGGTGCCGGGTCCTCTGCTGCGCCTGCGCCAGGGCGTGCCGGTCACCATCGATGTGGCCAACGCGACCGAAACCGCCGACATCGTTCACTGGCATGGACTCACGACCGACTCGCTAAACGACGGCGCCATGGAGGAAGGCTCGCCCATGATCCCTCCCGGCAGCCGCCTGCGTTACAGCCTCACGCCCAATCCCGCCGGCTCGCGCTGGTATCACACCCACGCCGGCTCCGGCCCGAACCTCTCCATCGGGACCTATACCGGCCAGTTCGGCTTTCTGCTGATTGACGGCCCCGGCGATCCCGGCCGCTACGACCAGGAGGTCTTTCTCGCGATCCATCATTGGCAGCCATCCTTCGTTCCCATGGTCGAGACCATGCAGGCTGCGTCCGCCAACCATCCGCAAACCTCGGGCTCCGACGTCGGCTACCAATACGCCACCATCAACCAGCACCGCCTCGGGGCCGGCGAACCTCTCCGCGTCAAACAGGGCCAGAGGGTCCTGATGCGCCTGCTGAACGCCAGCGCTACCGAAAACGTCGTCCTCGCACTACCCGGCCACACCTTCAGGGTAATCGCCATGGATGGCAATCCGGTCCCTAATCCCAAAGAAGTCGAAGTCCTTTCCATCGCCGTCGCCGAGCGCGTGGACGCGATCGTGGAAATGAAGTCGCCCGGCGTCTGGGTGCTCGGCTCGACACTGGAAAAGAGCCGCCAGATGGGTCTCGGCATCGTGGTGGAGTACGCGGGCAAGTCCGGCCCGGCGGTCTGGAAGGACCCGCCGAAGATCAACTGGGACTACACGCAGTTCGCCAGCACCGCGCCCGCCCCCAAACCTGACGAAACCATCATGCTCGCGCTCCTGGACCTCGGCCCGCAGAAGGACGCGAAGTTCGATACCTGGGCCATCAATGGCGCATCCTGGCCGGACATTCCGCCCATTAAAGTGCAGCAGGGCAAGCGTTATCGCCTCACCTTCCAAAATGCCTCGGGCGACCAGCACCCGATGCATCTGCACCGGCACACCTTTGAAGTGGTCGGCATCGGCGACATGGACATCAGCGGTCTCAAAAAGGACGTCGTCAACGTCATGCCGCTGGACACCGTCTCCGTCGATTTCGTCGCCGACAACCCCGGCGACACCTTGCTCCACTGCCATATGCAGTTGCACATGGACTTCGGCTTCATGCAGCTCATCAAATACGCAACCTAATTGAGCACAACCTCTTCAGGTCACCGGCGACGGATTGAACAGCGCGTACTCGTTGTGCAGGCCCCAATGCTCCGCCCACGTCTGTTTGCGGCCGCTGGCCACGTCCAGCACCATCCGGAAGATCTGCATCCCCACCTGCTCGATCGTCGCGTCGCCGGTCGCGATGGAGCCCGCGTCTACATCGATCAAATCGATCCAGCGTTCCGCCAGCGCCGTCCGCGACGCCACCTTGATCACCGGCGCCATCGCCAGCCCATAGGGGGTGCCGCGACCCGTCGTGAAGATGTGCATGTTCATCCCCGCAGCCAATTGCAGCGTCCCGCAGATAAAGTCGCTCGCCGGAGTCGCCGCGAAGATCAACCCTTTCTGCGTCACCCGTTCGCCCGGTCCCGTAACGCCCGCAATCGCGCTGGTCCCCGCCTTCACAATCGACCCCAACGCCTTCTCCACTATGTTCGTCAGTCCACCGCGCTTGTTCCCTGGGCTCGTGTTCGCGCTGCGGTCGACACCGCCGCGAGCCAGGTACGCGTCGTACCACGCCATCTCGCGGATCAGGTCGCGCGCCACGTGTTCATTGGCCGCGCGCGCCGTCAACAGGTGGATCGCGTCACGCACCTCCGTCACTTCGGAAAACATCACCGTCGCGCCCGCCCGCACCAGCAGGTCCGACGCATAGCCCACCGCCGGATTGGCCGTCACGCCCGAAAAAGCGTCGCTGCCGCCGCACTGCAAGCCGACCACCAGGTCCGACGCCGGTCGCGTCACCCTCGTTCTGCGGTTCAATTGCGCCAGCCGCGTATCCGCCAGTTCCATAATCGCTGCCACAATCTCGCCGAAGCCGTGGTGTTGCTCATCCTGCATGCGTACGACGTACGGAGCCGACGCCAGAATCGGCAACGTGTCGGAAGGCAGCATTTGCACCGGCTGCAACTTCTCGCAACCCAGGCTCACCACCATCGGCGCGCCGCCGAGGTTTGGATTCAAACTCAAATTGCGCAGCGTGCGGATCGGAATCTCCGCGCCGGGTGCGTCGATCGCGATGCCGCACCCATAGTTGTGCGTCAAGGCAATCACGTCGTCCACGTTGGAGTACCGCGGCAAAATCTCTGCCTTGATCCGTTTCACCGCGTAGTCCACCGTCGCGGCAACGCACTGCACCGTCGTGGCGATGCCCAGGATGTTCTTCGTCCCCACCGACCCGTCGTCGTTCACAAAACCTTCGAAGGTGTACCCCTCCAGCGCCGGCATCGGCGCGGGAGGGGCCGTCGCCAGCGGCAGGTTCTCGAGCGACGGCGCCGCCGGCATCCGCATCCGTTCCTCATGCACCCAACTGCCCCGTGCGATGTTTTCCTTCGCGTACCCGATCACCGATCCGTAGCGCAGAATCGGCTCGCCGCCCTGGATGTCCACCAGCGCCACCTTGTGCGCCTCGGGAACGTCCTCCACCAGCGTCAGTCCCGACTCGAAGCGCGTGCCCGCCTGCAAGCCGCCCTGGTTCACCAGGATCGCGACAGTGTCCCGCGGGTTCACCTGCACATACAGCGGGCGCAGCTTCACTTCGGTAGACATGCAGTGTCCCTCTTACGGCTGCTGCAGCTTTCCTTCCACCAGCCGCCACACCCGCAGCGGGTTCGCATCTTGTAACGATTCCGGTAACAATGTCTCCGGAAAATCCTGGTAGCACACCGGCCGCAGGAACCGCTCGATCGCCATCGCTCCCACCGAGGTCACGCGGCTGTCGGAGGTCGCTGGCGACGGACCGCCATGCACCATCGCGTAGGTCACCTCCACGCCGGTCGGGAACCCGTTCACCAGCAACCGCCCGGCCTTGCGCTCCAGCAGCGGCACCAGCGCGCGCGCCAATTCCGTATCGGCGTCCGCCATATGCAACGTCGCCGTCAGTTGTCCGTTCAAGTGCTGAGCCACCGCAATCAGCTCGTCCACATCGTCGCACTCAATCAGCAGCGCCGCCGGCCCAAACACCTCTTCCAGCAGTTCCGGCGACTGCATGAAGTGCCGCGCGTTCACTCCGAAGATCATCGGCTGTCCCGCATACGACCCGCGTGGCGCCTCGCCCCCTGCGGACAAGCTGCGAATCCTGCCGTCACCCGACCACTTCGCCGTCCCTTCGCAGTATGCCCGATGTATGCCCGAGTTCAGCATCGTGGTCGCCGTCTTCGCCACTACCGCCGACTGCGCCGCCGCGCGGAAGCGCTCAAAGTCCGCCCCCGCAACGCCAATCACAATCCCCGGCTTGGTACAGAACTGCCCTGTTCCCAGCGTCACCGAATCGATCAGCCCCTGCGCAATCTTCTCCGCCCGCTCCGCCAGCGCCGCCGGCAGCAGAAACACCGGATTGATGCTGCTCATCTCCGCGTACACCGGGATCGGGACCTCGCGCGCCGCGGCCACCGCAACCAGCGTGCGGCCTACGCGCCGCGATCCCGTAAACCCGACTGCCTGGATCGCCGGATGCTTCACCAGTTCCTCGCCCACCGTGCGTCCGCCGCCCACCAGCAGCGAAAATACGCCCTCCGGCAAGCCGCAATCCGCGACCGCCTTCTGCACCACGCGCCCCACTAGCTCGGAAGTTCCGAGGTGAGAAGAATGCGACTTCGCCACCACCGGGCATCCCGCCGCCAGCGCCGAGGCCGTATCGCCGCCCGCAACCGAGAATGCCAGCGGAAAGTTACTCGCGCTGAACACAGCCACCGGCCCCAGCGGAATCCTCTGCGAGCGCAGATCGGCGCGCGGCATCGGCTTGCGATCCGGCATCGCCCGGTCGATCGTCGCACTCAGCCAACGCCCCTCGCGCGCCAGCGACGCAAACAGACGCAACTGTCCGACGGTGCGCCCGCGCTCGCCTTCCACGCGGCCTCGTGGCAAGCCAGACTCGCTTATCACCCGCTCCACCAGCACGTCGCCCAGATCCAGAATGCCCTGCGCAATTGTCTCCAACAGCCGCGCCCGCGCCTCCAGGCCGGCTGCGCGATACGGATCGAAAGCAGCCTCCGCCAGCGCACACGCCGCGTCGACATCTCTCTTTGAACCTTCGCCAAAGGCGGGCTCCAGCTCCGCTCCTGTTGCCGGATTCACCGCGTGGATCAAACCCTCGTTCCCGCGCACAGAGCGCGACCCGATCAGCATCTCGCCCGTCAACTCAATCCCTGTCTTCAACTCCGCGACGCTCATGATCCTCCTTCACTACCGGACCAGGCATGGCCGCTTCGGATCGAACCGCCAGCCCGGCTCCAGATACTGCATCGCCCGGGCATCGTCCCGGGTCCCTGACTCCATCGTATTGTAGAGCGCGTGCGCGTGCTCGATCCGCTCCATATCCACTTCAATCCCGAGCCCCGGTCCCGCCGGCACATCGATCCTCCCACCCACGATCTGCAGCGGTTCTTTCGTCAGTCGCTGCCCATCCTGCCAGATCCAATGGGTATCGATCGCCGTTATCCGTCCCGGCGCCGCAGCCGCCACATGGGTATACATCGCCAGCGAAATGTCGAAGTGGTTGTTTGAGTGCGACCCCCATGTCAACCCCCACTCGCGGCACATCTGCGCCACCCGCACCGACCCCTGCATCGTCCAGAAGTGAGGATCGGCCAGCGGAATATCGATCGCGTTCAATTGCACGGCGTGCCTCAACTCACGCCAGTCTGTCGCTACCATGTTCGTCGCGATAGGCAGCCCAGTCGCCCGGCGAAACTCCGCCAGAATCTCGCGCCCCGAGAATCCCTTCTCCGCTCCACACGGGTCCTCCGCGTAGGCCAGCACATCCCGCTTGCCCTCGCATAGCCGGACCGCATCATCCAACGCCCAGGCCCCATTCGGGTCCAGCGTAATCCGCGCCTCCGGAAAGCGCTCGGCCAGCGCCGTCACCGCTTCCATCTCGCGCGCCCCCTCCAGCACGCCGCCTTTCAGCTTGAAATCCCGGAAGCCGTAGCGCTCATATGCAGCCTCGGCCAACCGCACGACCGCGTCCGTGGTCAGCACCTCTTCATCGCGCAGCCGCAGCCAACGGTCGTCCGCATCCGCATCGCTGCGGTAGGGCAGATCCGTCCTTCGTCGATCTCCAACGAAGAACAGATACCCCAGCACGTCGACGCTCGACCGTTGCTGCCCCTCGCCCAACAACGCCGCCACCGGCATCTGCACAAACTGCCCCAGCAGGTCCAGCATCGCACTTTCGATCGCCGTCACCGCATGAATCGTCGTCCGCAGATCGAACGTCTGCACGCCGCGCCCTTCACGGTCGAACTCCGCAAATTGCGCCCGCACCTCATTCAGCGCCGCGTTGTATCCGGCCAGCGCCTTTCCCACAACCAGCGCCTTCGACTCTTCCAGTACGTGGCGGATCTTCTCCCCGCCCGGCACCTCACCCGCCCCCGTGTGCCCGGCGCTGTCCGTCAGCAACACGACGTTGCGCGTGAACAGCGGCCCATGCGCGCCGCTCAAATTCAGCAGCATCGAATCCTGCCCCGCAACGGGAATCACTCGCATGTCTGTCACCGTTGGCGTCGGCTGGTTCTCCATCATCTCTTCAATCCCGCTCACGCATCGTCTCCCGGCCGCATCACTTGAGGCCCACGCAGTTCCACCCGCTTGATCTCGCCCACAATCACCAAATAGCTGAAGATCGCGACCAGGGCCGTGGCGCCAACGAAGACCAACGCGCTGTTGAACGATCCCGTCTTCGCCACCAGAAACCCAATCACGGCCGGCGTCGTAATCGTGGAGAGGTTGCCGAACAAGTTAAACACTCCGCCGTTCACTCCCACCAGTTCCTTCGGCGACGTATCCGCAATCACCGTCCAGCCCAGCGCGCCGAACCCCTTGCCGAAAAACGCCAGAGACATCAGCCCCATCACCACTGCCTGTGCCCCGGTATAGTTGCACCCAATCATCGTGACCGAGAGCAGCATTCCAGCGACGATGGGCAGCTTCCGCGCGAACGTGAGCGAGTGTCCTCTGCGCAGCAGCCAGTCGGAGAACACTCCGCCGAGAATCCCTCCTGTGAACCCGCACAACGCCGGCAACGCAGACGCAAAGCCCGCCTGCAGGATCGTCATGTGCCGCGCCTTCACCAGGTACGACGGAAACCACGTCAGGAAGAACGTCGTCAGTGTGTTGATGCAGAACTGGCCGATGTAGATTCCCACCAGCATCCTTTGGCTCAGCAGTTCCTTGAACGTCGCCCACGTCAATGGATTGCGCCGTGCTCCCGCGGCGCGGTCCAGGTTCACCAGCCCGCCGCCGGCCTCGATGCAATCGATCTCCGGCCGCGAAATCATGGGATGCTCCGTTACATTGAACACCAGCTTCCACCAGACGAATGCAAGCAACAGCCCGAACGCTCCCATGAAGTAGAAACAGCTACGCCATCCATAATGGGTCGTCAGCCATCCAAACAATGGCGCAAACGCCGCCAGGGCAAAATACTGCGATGAATTGAAGATCGCCGAAGCCCGGCCTCGCTCCGCGGTTGGGAACCACGCCGCAACAATGCGGCCATTGCCGGGGAACACCGGGGACTGCGCCAGACCTGCAACCAGCCGCAATCCGAAGATCAAGCTGAAGGCGACTGCGGCGGGCGTGTAGCCCGCAAGTCCGACCAGCAAAGCGCAGATAGACCAGGCCACAATGCTTGCCCCGTATACGCGCTTGGAGCCGAAGCGATCCAGCAGCCCTCCCGATGGCAACTGGCCTGCCACGTACGCCCATCCCGCTCCCGAAAGCAGCCACCCCATCTTGATCGGATCGAGCGTCAGCGCCTTCTGCATGGCCACGCCCGCAACGGCCAGCGCGGCCCGATCGCCATAGCTGAAGCAACTCGCAACGAACAGCATCGACACGATGAGATAACGGATATGCGTCTGTCTTTGGCCGACCGTCGACTCACCCGGCGTGCTCACGACCGGCCCGCAATCAGGTTGGCCAGCGCACCCATCTCATCCGCATCCAGATCCGTCAGCGGCGGCCGCACCGGCCCTGCCGGCCTGCCAACAACGCGCATCCCCGCCTTCACAATCGACACCGCATACCCCTTGTGCCGGTTGCGAATATCGACATACGGCAGAACGAACTCCCTCAGTTCCTTGAACACGAAGCCGTGATCGCGCCGCCGCGCCGCGGCATAAAAGCTCTGCGCAAAATCCGGCAGAAAATTGAAGATCGCCGACGAATACGTCGTCACGCCCATCTCCAGGTAAGGCAGCGCAAACGTCTCCGCGGTCGGCAATCCACCGATGTACGTCAGCCGGTCGCCCACGCGAGCGTAGATCCTCGTCATCAGCTCAATGTCGCCCAATCCGTCCTTGAAGCCCACCAGGTTCTGGCACCGTTCGCAGATTCGCTCCAGCCAGACCTCGTTCAGGACCGCGTTGTCGCGGTTGTAGAAGATCACTCCCAGCTTGGTCGACGCGCACACCGCCTCCACATGGGCCGCCAGCCCTGCCGGATCCGCGTTGATCAGATACGGCGGGAACAGCAGCAGCCCATCCGCCCCGGCAGCCTCTCCTGCCCGCGCAAACTGCTGCGCCATCGCCGTTCCGTACCCGCACCCGGCCACTACCGGCACGCGTCGGTCCGTCTGCTCGACCGCCGCCGCCACCACCGTCGAGTACTCCTCAAGCGTCAGCGAAAAGTACTCGCCCGTTCCCCCCGCCGCAAACAACCCCGCCGGCTTGCGCTCCAGCAGCCAGTCAATGTGACAGCGATACCCCCGCTCATCGAAGGCAAGGTCATCCGCGAAATGTGTGACCGGGAACGAGAGCAGCCCCGCTCCTATCTTCCTGGCAAACTCGTCCGGCGACATCCGGGTCATGATCTTCCTTTTGGTTCCGCGCTCACGAGCAAACTATAAAGAACCGGGTGAACAGCAGACAAGCCTGTCTGGCGAATTGCACTCGTTCGCGCCCGCGTCCATTGCAGGCGGCGCCCATGTCTCGATCTTGTTTATCCGCAATCACATCGTGCCGCCTCCAAACGCCCCCCTGCCAAACTGCCGCTTCTCCCCAATCTTGGTAGAATCGAGGAGACGACAAATGCGATCTGATGACGCATAAGGAGCCCTCCCATGGCAACGCTACTCGAGCAGCTTCGCACCATGACCACCGTCGTCGCCGACTCCGGCGACATCAACTCAATCGTCCAGTTCAAGCCAACCGACTCCACCACCAATCCCTCGCTCATCGCAGCCGCTGCGCAGATGCCCGCCTATGCCCCCATCATCGACGACGTTCTGATGGAAGCCCGCGAGCAGGCCGGTCCCGCCGCATCCGACAAGCAAGTCGCCGCGCTCGCATTCAAGTCGCTGGCCGTCGCCTTCGGCAAGAAGATTCTCGAAATCGTTCCTGGCCGTGTCTCCACCGAGGTCGACGCTCGCCTCTCCTACGACACCGGCAAGACCATCGCGCAGGCGCGCGACATCATCGGCCAGTACGACCAGGCCGGCATCGGCCGCCAGCGCGTCCTCATCAAGATCGCCTCAACCTGGGAAGGTATCAAAGCCGCCGAAATCCTCGAGCGGGAAGGCATTCACTGTAACCTCACCTTGCTCTTCGGCCTGCACCAGGCCATCGCGTGCGCCGAGGCAAAGGTCACCTTGATCAGCCCCTTCGTCGGACGCATCCTCGACTGGTACAAGAAGGACACCGGCAAAGACTACACCGGCGCCGACGATCCCGGCGTCCAGTCCGTCACCACCATCTACAATTACTACAAACACTTCGGCTACAAGACCCAGGTCATGGGCGCCAGCTTCCGCAACATCGGAGAAATCACGGAACTCGCCGGCTGCGATCTGCTCACCATCGCGCCCAAGCTGCTCGCCGAGCTTGAGTCCACGCAGGGTGACCTGCCCCGCAAGCTCGACGCCGCCAAGGCAGCCACCATGAACATCGAAAAGATCCCCATGGACAAGGCCACCTTCGACAAGATGCACGCCGCCGATCACATGGCCAGCGACAAGCTCTCCGAAGGCATCGCGGGCTTCTCCAAGGCGCTCGAAGACCTCGAGAAGCTCCTCGAAAAGCGCCTCAGCGAAATCAGCGAAAAGCAAACCGTCGGCGCCCACTAAACGCAGAGCTTTCGCTAGGAAACGCGGCCCGCAAAGGCCGCGCTTCTATTTACTCTCGCCTGCGTTACAAAATATAGCGGCTCAGGTCTTGGTCCTTCACGATCGAAGCAACCTGCTGCTTCACGTACTCCGGGTCCACCACAATCACCTTTTCCGTCGTCCCATCGTCTTTCTTCCGCTCGATCACCGGCAGCGGCGACGCGTTCTGCGCCTCGCTGGTCAGCGGCGCCGACGCCGCAATCTCGGCAATCACGCCCTCCTGCGTCGCCTCCGCCCGCGGGCTCTTGAACAGGTCCGGCGCCTGGAAGCTGATCTCGTCCAGCACCCGCTCCATAATCGTGTGCAGTCGCCGCGCGCCGATGTTCTCGGTCGTCTCGTTCACCCGGAACGCAAACTGCGCCATCTCCGCCAGCGCCTCCGGCGTAAACTCCAGCTTCAACCCCTCGGTCTCCAGCAGCGCCGTCGACTGCTTCACCAGCGACGACTTCGGTTCCGTCAGAATCTTGATGAAATCCTCCACCGTCAGCGACTTCAGCTCCACGCGGATCGGAAACCGCCCCTGCAGCTCCGGGATCAAATCGCTCGGCTTCGACACATGGAACGCGCCCGCCGCAATGAACAAAATGTGGTCGGTCGAAACCATCCCGTACTTCGTGTTCACCGTCGTGCCTTCCACGATCGGCAGAATGTCCCGCTGCACGCCTTCGCGGCTCACATCCGGCCCATGCCCGCCCTCGCGTCCGGCTATCTTGTCAATCTCGTCCAGGAACACGATCCCCGAATCTTCCACCCGCTCCACCGCCAGCCGCGTCACCTGGTCCATGTCGATCAGCCGCTGCTCTTCCTCCTGCACCAGGTACTCGAACGCCTCCGCCACCTTCATCTTCCGCTTCTTCGTCCTCTGCCCGAACAGCCCCGGCAACATGTCCTTGATGTTCATGTCCATGTCTTCCGGCCCTTGCGCGGACAGGAACTCAAAGCTCGGCTGATTGCGGTCGCGCACATCGATCTCCACCATGCGCTCATCTAGCCGCCCCTCGCGGAACTGCTGCCGCAGCTTCTCCCGTGTCCGTTCGTGGCTCGACTGCGTCGCTTCATCCGCCTTCGCATCCGCGGGCTTCTCCACCGAAGCATCGATCGTCTGCCCGCCTTGCGCCGCGGCTGTTGACGGCACCTGTAGCACCTGCATCACCCGCGCGCCCGTCGGAGTCATCATCACCGCCGCAGGTCCCGCCGCCCTCGGCTGGGCCGCAGTCTGCAACGGCGCCGGCGGCAGCAGCAGGTCCAGCAGTCGGTCCTCGGCATTCAGCTCAGCCTTGTCCTCTACGTCCTCCATCTTCTCTTCGCGCACCATGTCGATGGCGATCTCCACCAGATCGCGCACAATCGACTCCACATCCCGCCCGACGTACCCCACCTCGGTAAACTTCGAAGCCTCCACCTTCAAAAACGGCGAGTTCGTCAGCTTCGCCAGCCGCCGCGCAATCTCCGTCTTGCCCACGCCGGTCGGCCCAATCATGATGATGTTCTTCGGCATGATGTCGTCGGCCAGCTCCGGCGGAAGCTTCTGCCGCCGCATGCGGTTGCGCAGCGCAATCGCCACCGCGCGCTTGGCCGCATGCTGCCCCACCACATACTTGTCCAGCTCCGCCACAATCTCGCGCGGAGTCATCTCATCCAGCGCCAAAGCCTGGTCTTCCGCCGTTCCCGGTAAATAAATCGCCATCAATCCCTCTTCCTTTTCGAAACGTCGACTGCGACTGGCCGACTCTTCCCAGCTACCGCTGAACGGGCGGCGGAGGCCCGTTCGGACTTACCAGCAGCTTCACATCATTGATTACCTGCAGAATCGTACCAGTGAACGCCGCATCCCGGTTCTTCTTGCGAAACGCCGGATTGATCTCCTCGGCAAATCCCCACAGCGAAACCCGCCCGTTCGCGCTCATGATCCCCAGCCGAATCTGTGGAAACGCCAGTCCCGGTGATTCCACAAAGCGAATCGCGAAGACCACATCCGCATCCTTCGGATCGCTCACCAGCTGATACCGTCCCCACTGCTGCATTCCCTGGTAAAACTCGTTGTACGCTCGCTCCGGCCCGCCGCTGTACACCGATGGGAACGCGCTCACGTCGCCCAACTCAAACGAGATAAACGCTTTCTTCCCCTGAAGAATCGGAGCAGGGACCGGCGCCGAGGACGAGTTCACCGGCGCTCCTTTCACTTGCGCCGAAAGTCCGCCAGAGAAAGCTCCCACGGACATCACAACCGTTGCTAACGCTATTGCCCGAATCGCTCCCAGCATAAAACGTCCTTTGCCAGCCCTCACTTCGCGGCTGGCGTCTTCAGCTCTTCAATCGTCAACTGGTCATTCGTATAGATACAAATCTGTCCCGCAATCTTCAAACTCTTCTCCGCGATCTCCCGCGCGCTCAGCTCCGTATTCTCCATCAACGCCCGTGCACTTGCCAGCGCAAAGCTTCCGCCCGACCCGATCGCCACAATCCCCTCGTCCGGCTCAATCACGTCGCCATTCCCGCTCAACACGTAGGTCCCGGTCACATCGCACACAATCAGCAGCGCCTCCAGATGCCGCAGCATCCGGTCCGTGCGCCAGTCCTTCGCCAGCTCCACCGCCGACCGCCCCAGGTTCCCCGCATACTGTTCCAGCTTGGTCTCGAACCGCCCAAACAGCGAAAACGCATCCGCCGTCGATCCCGCAAACCCCGCCAGCACCTTGTCCTGATACAGCCGCCGAATCTTCTTCGCCGAGTGCTTCATTACGTTTGCGCCCAGTGTCACCTGCCCATCGGCCGCCATCACCACGCTGTCGCCTCGCCGCACGCACAGCACCGTCGTCGACCGCACCCTCCGCCGCCGTCCCCACTCGTCCCGCCCCAGATCCAGAGGATGAACATCAATGCCAGCATGTGTCTTATCGGTCGAAATATTGGCGGAGTCGTAAAAAGTCGGTTTCATGAGCAACTTCCAGTATATCGCCCAAAGGAGATACGCGACTTGGCTGGCTGCGCAGTCCCATAACTGGGGCCTCTGGTATGCTCTCTCAGGAATGGAATGAACGTAAATCCAGCAATTGCGCCGACATTTTTCTTGGCTGCCGCTCTCTTTCTTGCAGGCAGTTCATTACAGCGGCGAAGTCCACGCGTTTCCGTAATCATTGGAGCACTGATTTCTGTGCCTTGCCTGGTTGCCGTGCTCTATTACGCACACATTTTCGACAAAGCGGCGTGGCTTTACGAAACGCGAACATTTCCCCTCACAGAAATCTCCTTTTCGGGAATCGGTTTTCTCGGCGGAGTAATCTACCGCTGGCATGAGCCCGAGACATGGAAAGAGCACCTGTTCATACCTCTGGTTACAGCCGCGATACTGCTTGTCCCCTTCGTGAAACCGCTGATCAATCCGCTCGATCTAGGAGCCTTACGCGACCGATGCGATGGGGTCGTGTGCCTCCAAAGCAGCTTTTCGACTTGCGGCCCAGCAAGTGCCGCGACCATTCTTCGGGGTTTCGGCCAGAACGTCACAGAAAAGGATTTAGCACTTGAGAGCTTCACCTCGCGCGGCGGCACCGAAGCGTGGTATCTCGCACGAGCGCTCCGAAAACGTGGGAATATCACGAAATTCGTATTCAGCGATAGCGCCCTCCCCTATCCAGCCGTCGCCGGGGTCCGGTTGCAAGGGGACGCAGGACATTTCATTGCGATCCTCGATGAGGACAATGCAACCTTTACCGTGGTCGATCCGCTTTCAGGTGTTACCTCATTGAGCGCCGAAGATTTGCGCAAGAAGTACCGCTTCACCGGATTCTTCATGACAATCACACCGCCTCGACCCTAGCCCCGAGGTAAGCGATGTCCCTCGATGTCGCCTTTACCTCATCGCTATCTGCACGCAGCGTTCCCCGCTCCGGCAATCGCCAGAAACGTAATACTCGCCGGACTGAACTCCACCAAACCCGCCCCCGTCACCTTCCCCTCCAGCTCTGGCAAAGTATCGTTCTTCCCCAACATCAGTTGCCTGCCATTCAAGTCGACGCTCGACGACGTCAACTCCTTTGCCGTCAGCGTATATCGCTCTCCCTTCACCGGCACATCCAGCGACTGCGCCGCCGTCCGGTCCGCATTGATCGCCAGTATCGTTACACCCCCTGGAACCCCCCGCAGGCAATGGGCGTACACATGCAAATTCGGCCCAGTCGAGGCCCCCACCTCCAGCACCCCGGTTCCCATCAAGCGCCTCCACAGCAAAGCCGCCCAGTAATTCGGCCGCGGCTCCAGGGTCGCCTCATCGATCAGCGCATAATCGCTCGCCGCCAGCGTATTGTGGATCACCACCTGCACGCCGCGCTTCGCCAGAACCCCCAACTGGTTCAAATAGCGAAAGCTATCGATAAACGTCGCCGCCCACGGATTTCCACCGCAAGCCGTCTCTCCTGTCTCCGTCAGCCACATCGCCCCACCCGGCAGATATTGGTCCCGCAGCTTCGCATAAAACTCCTCATCCTTCTCCGTACGCTCGAGCCAATTGGCCGATAACGCCGTCTCCGGACTCGTCTGACTCGGGGAGCCCAACCGAACGCATCGTTGCGAGACGCCGCCATAAAAGTGATACGAAAACGCGTCCAGTCCGGGCCCTGCCGCCTTCAGCATGTCGTCCGAATTCAGCATGGTCACTCCCGGCATATTGGCCGTCAGTGGAGCTCCCTCCCCCACCGACCCCGGCCCCAGAATCTTCACCTCCGGCGCCGCCTGCTTCATATACGCCTGAAAAACCTTGAAATCCTGCCCATAGCTCGCCGCGTTATATCCCTTGGGAGCACCGCCCATACTCGCAAAACTTGGCTCGTTGAACATCTCCGCCGCCGCGATACTCCCTCCCGCTGCCTTCGTATACGCAAGGAACTTCTTCGCCTCCACCGGAGTCCACACCCCATCCGCACCCCGCACTCCCGGCGAAATCGCAAATGAAGTCACCAACTTCGCATCCACCGCCTTCGAAAAATCGATCACGCCCTTCCATTGCTGCCTGGTCAGCACTCCGCCAAATCCATCTGGAGGCGTCTTCAGCGCAGGCCCATCCGAATCCTGAAAGTAGGTCGAATTCGCCCACGTCCCGCTCACCCGCATATAGCTCGGCCCCAGCGCCGCCGCCAGCTTTCGCAACCGGGAATTACTCAAATCGATCGGCGCCCGATACCGGTACAGCGAGGGATCCACACCCGCCGGCGTCGGCATCTTCGCTTCCTCCGCGGCATCCGCTGTCTTCGCCGCCTTGTACGGGGCCCAGAACCTGCCCCCCGTCACCTCCAGCATCTCTACATTGAACGATTGGAACCGCTCATCCACTGTCCCAATCCGCTGCATGGCCGCCGGGGCCACCTTAGGCGCCTGCGCCGCGATATGAACCGGCAAGTTGCTCAACGCCATCGCGATCCCAACCGCAGCTCCCGCCCATCCCCTTATCGCCATTTGCGCTCCCCTGTTCCCCTTTGCAACCGGATGCCGATCGAATGCCAAAACCAGCCAAATGTAGACTTCTCCGCACCGTTTGTCGACTTTTTCATCGTTTCAAACCCTGTCGGCGTAACTCCACGGTGCCTGCGGGCAAGGTCTAAAATAGCCTCATGCACATGGTCGCCGCCCCAAATCGCAAGATGAAGCGCGTCCTCCAGCTCTCCATGGCGCTCACGGCGGCCTACGTCGTCGCCACCTTCCTGTTCGGTCTCCGTGCCCACTCCCTCGCCCTCATCTCGGAGGCCGGCCACAATATATCCGACCTTTTGGCAATCCTTCTCTCGCTGGCCGCGGTGTATTTCCAGTCGCGCCCCGCCACCGACCAGAAAACCTTCGGCTACCAACGCGCCGGCGTCCTCGCTGCATTCGTCAACGCCCTCACCCTCATCGTCCTGGCCGCCTGGATCGCCATCTCCGCCATCCACCGCCTCTATACCCCGGTCACCGTCCACGCACGTCTTATGATGTACGTCGCCGCCGCCGGCGTCCTGATGAACGGCGCCATCGCCATCCTGCTCTGGAGGTTCTCCGGCGACGTCAACATCCGCTCCGTCTTCCTGCACATGGTCGGCGACACCCTCTCCACCGCGGCCGTCATCGCCGGCGGCCTCGGCATCCTCTTCACCGGCGCCATGTGGATCGACCCCGTGCTCTCCCTGGCCATCGCCGCCATGATCATCTGGAGCTCCGTCACCATCGTCCGCGAGACCCTCAACATCCTCCTCGAAGGCACTCCCAGCGCAGTCGAGCTTGCCGAAGTCCGCATCGCCATCTCCGGCGTCCCTGGCGTCCTCGACGTACATGACCTCCACGTGTGGTCGCTCGGCTCGGCCTCGCACGCCCTCGCCAGCCACGTCACCATCCCGGAGATGCCGCTCTCCGAGTGCACCTCCATCCTCGACGCCATCAACTGCGCCCTGCGCGACCGCTTCCACATCACCCACACCACCATCCAGTTTGAGATCACCGGCTGCGAAACCACCCACGGCTGCTCCGCCCCGCCCCCGCTCGAGACCGCCGGCCACGGCCATCGCCACCACGGTCACGCCCACTGATCCGCTATGGACGACCAGCGCAAACTACTCCGCCACTTCCTTGCGGCTCTTGCTTATCGAACCCAGAAAGCGCTTCGTGACGCCCCGCCCGAATACTCCAGCTTCCGGGCAGCGCCCCAGGTGCGCACCCCGCACGAGTTGGTCCATCACATGGATAGCGTCCTCGGATACGCCTGCACCTTCTTCATCGGCGGCGCCTATCGCCCGCCCGTGTTTCCCGACTTCCCATCTGCAGTCGCCCATTTCCACCAGACGCTGGCAGACCTGGCTCGCCACATAGAAGCTTCGGAGTTTCGCAACATCACCCCCGAAGTCCTCCTCCAAGGTCCGCTCGCCGACGCAATGACCCATGCCGGTCAGCTCGCCATGCTGCGCCGGCTCTACGGCAGCCCGGTTCCGCCGGAGAACTTCATCTTCGCCGCCATCACCCCTGCCAACCTCACCCCGGACCAGCCCCCGCCTGCCGCTCCCGACAAGGACTGGCCTGAGCGGCCCACATAGCAGGCAAGCCGCTGGACCGAGAGCCTTCCACCCTCATTGGGAAGCGGTATAGCCCATCCTGCCTTTCGCATCCCCCATCCGTCCCACCGCCGGCACATGCTCGCCCGCCCTTGCCAGCCCCCACCGCGGCATATTCACATACACGCATTCGTACCCGCCCGCCGCCACCTGGTACGTCTCATGCCAGACACCCACGCTTCCGTTCCCCGCAACGCTCCGGTTATAGGCGGCCCACGCCGGCAAGTGCTTCGCGTCGCGTGCGTGCGCATACGCATGCAACTGCTCAAACGACCGCCAATACTGCACCGTAGCGACGCCGCGCCAGTTCACCAGGAACTCCGCACGCAGAAACCCCGACTCCTTGTTCGCCATCAACTCTTCGATCATCGGCGGCATCGCCCTTGCTACCGGAATCCACTTATGCAACGCCCACAGCTGGTTCACCCGCATGCCGATCAGAAACACCACAAACGGCCCTTCGATCGTCGCCGCATAACGCCCCGCAAAAACCTTCGCCATGGCACGCCTCCCTCACCAGGCGGAAACGCCCACCAATCGGCGGGCGTCTCCTCAGTCTTGCTTGCAAGCCGCTCTAAACCAGCGTCGCGTCCAGAGTAATCTCCGCCGCTGCCAGCAGCCGCGAAATCGGACAGCCCGCCTTGGCGCCAGCAGCAATCTCGTCGAACTTCGCCTTGTCGATCCCCGGAATCTTCGCCTTCGTCGTCAAGTGGCTCTTGGTCACGGTCGGCTTGTCGTGGAGATCCAGTGTCACCACCGCCGTCGTCTCAATCGAGTCCGGCGTAAAGCCCGCTTTGCCCAGCTCCGCGCTCAGCGCCATCGAGAAGCAGCCTGCGTGCGACGCCGCAATCAGCTCCTCTGGGTTGGTCCCGACGCCGCTTTCAAACCGCGCCGCAAAGCTGTACTGCAACTCCTTCAACGCCCCGCTCTGGCTGGAAATCGTGCCTTTGCCTTCCTTCAAGCTGCCCTTCCAAACTGCACTCGCACTGCGCTCCATAGCACCTCTCCTTTTGTTGATTCTAAGAAAATCCTACCGCGCCAAATCTGCTCAACCCGCACGCGGAGCGTCGAGACCGGCACGAAATGCTTGTCCCATAGAAACGGTACCCCATTCGATGCGCCCAACCGCGTCCGCGCCAAAGAAAGATGGATGAAAACCTTTCCCCGTGCGCCACCTGGTCCCGCTACCCGCCCTCTCTCCAGTGACCTGTAGCACCACCCGCATCCAACCGATAAGTGTAAAGTGCTCTGGAGGGTACCGCTATGTTCTCCGCTCGAAACACCAGTCTCACTCTGCTTGCCGCCGCACTCCTTCTGCTTCCCCTGGCCGCCTGCGACTCCAAGTCCAAGGCCACGCCCGAGAACTTCACCGCCGGTCTCAATGCCCACTTCGCCGATCACCCCGACTGCCTCTTCGCCGACCCGCCCCACTTCCCCTACGAGACCAGCGACCCCGCCATGACCAGGCAGTTGAACGCCCTGGCCGACGAGCAACTCCTCACCGTCGCCGTAGAGCGCGAAATCCACGTCAGCCGCTACACTACCACCGACGCCGGCGCCCGCGTCGCGCCCCGCTTCTGCTTCGGCCACCGTGTCGTCACCGCCATCGACAGCTTTACCCCGCCCGCCCCCGCCAACGGCTTCCCCGAGTCCCAGGTCGCCTACCACTACACCATGCAGGACGTCCCCGTCTGGGCCAAGTCCGACGCCATGCGCGCCGCCTTCCCCGCCATGGCCCTCGCCACCAGCGGCGCCGCCAGCGACAAAGCCACCCTCGCCAGCACCATGGCCGGCTGGCAAGTCCCCGACTAGAGCTGCGCGGCCCGGGCGCCTTCCCGGCTACCCCCTCCCTCCAGTGAGCAATACAGCACAGCCACAACCCGTCGATTGGGATAGGGTCGACGAGGACGCTCAGGTCGAGAAATCTCTGGGCGGAATTCATCTGAAGGCGACAGCGCATCCACTCCACGCTACAAGACGATGACACAGAGTCGGTGATCTTCGAGCGCGAACAGACGAGAGAGGTCCTGCTAAAAGCTGGGGCGCTGCAACGCGCCATCTTCAACAGTGCGGCCTTCTCCAGCATCGCCACGGATGCAACCGGAGTCATTCAGATCTTCAACGTCGGCGCCGAGCGAATGTTGGGCTATACCGCCGACGAGGTGACGAACACCATCACCCCCGCCGACCTCTCCGACCAGCACGAACTCATCGCCCGGGCCGCCGCATTGAGCCTCGAATTCGGCACTGCGATCACCCCTGGCTTCGAAGCCCTGGTCTTCAAGGCCTCGCGCGGAATCGAAGACATCTACCAGCTCACCTACTGCCGCAGGGATGGCAGCCGCTTCCCCGCCCTCGTCTCCGTCACCGCACTGCGCGATGCCGCCGATGCCATCATCGGCTATCTGCTCATCGGCACCGACAACACTGCGCGCAAGCAGGCCGAAGAAGCCCTCCTGCGCAGCGAAATGCTGGCCAGCGCCGGACGCATGGCTGCGAGCATCGCACACGAGATCAACAACCCGCTTGAAGCTGTGATGAATACCATCTACCTCGCGCGGACCACAGCCGGCGTCCCCGCCATCGCCCTGGAGTATCTCGCCATCGCGGACGGCGAACTCATGCGCATCGCCCACATCACCCGCCAGACCCTCGGCTTCTATCGCGAGTTCTCCGCCGCCACCAGCAACTCCGCCTGCGCGCTCATCGACTCCGTCGTCAATCTGCTCCAGGCCAAGATTCGCGCCAATGGAGCACAGGTCGAGCAGCAGTGCGATCCATCTCTCCGCATCATTGGAATCGCCGGCGAGCTGCGCCAGGTGCTCGCAAACCTCCTCGCTAACAGCCTGGACGCCATCGGACAGAACGGCAGAATCGTCCTCCGCGCCGCCGCCTCCGTCAATCCCGGCAATGGCCGCCACCGCGTGCGCATGTCCGTCGCAGACTGCGGTTGCGGCTTGACCCCCGCCACCGCCAAGCGCATCTTCGAGCCCTTCTTCACCACCAAAGGTTCGGTCGGAACCGGCCTCGGCCTGTGGGTCTGCAAGCAGCTCGTCGAAAAAAACACCGGCTCCATCCGCGTCCGCTCCCTAACTCACGGCGCCCGCAAAGGTACTACCTTCTCCGTCCTGCTCCCCACAGACGCCGCCGCCCATAGCTGATAGCTGATAGCTGATAGCTGATAGCTGATAGCTGATAGCTGATAGCTCGAAAATTGGACGCTGTTCAGTCCCGAACCGCTTACGCCGCCTCGTTATCCGCCTTCAGTTTCTCCGCCGTATAGTGCGCAATCAGCGCATCGATGGTCGGCTGCAGCTGCCCCTCCATCACCTGCGCCAACTGATGGTTCGTCAACCCGATCCGGTGGTCCGTCATCCGGTTCTGCGGAAAGTTATACGTCCGAATCTTCTCGCTGCGGTCGCCCGTGCCGATCTGCTGCTTCCTGTCCTTCGCCTGCAACTGGTGGATGCGCTCCGCCTCCACCTCATACAGCCGCGCCCGCAGCACGCGCATGCCCTTCTCGCGGTTTTTGATCTGCGACTTCTCATCCTGGCAGCTCACCACCGTATTCGTCGGCAGATGCGTAATCCGTACCGCCGAATACGTCGTATTCACGCTCTGCCCACCCGGCCCCGACGAGCAGAACGTATCGATCCGCAGGTCCTTCGCCTCAATCTTGATGTCAACCTCTTCCGCCTCCGGCAGCACCGCCACCGTAATCGCCGACGTATGCACCCGCCCCTGCGTCTCCGTCGCCGGCACGCGCTGCACCCGGTGTACGCCCGACTCGTACTTCAGTTGCGAGTACACATTGTTGCCTTCGATGATCGCCGTCACGTCCTTCAGCCCGTGCCCAATCCCCGACTCCGTCTGCGACAGCACCTCCACCTTCCACTTGTGCTGCTCGGCAAACCGCATATACATGCGGAACACCTCCGCCACAAACAGCGCCGCCTCATCTCCGCCCGTCCCTGCCCGCAGCTCCAGAATCACGTTCTTCTCATCGTTCGGGTCCTTTGGCAGCAGCACCTTCAGCGCCTCTTCCACCGGCGCTACCTGCGGCTCCAGCGAGTCCAGTTCCTCCTGCGCCATCGTCTTCACGTCCGGGTCCGCATCAGCCAGCATCGCCTTTGCCTCGTTAATCCCGTCCCTGATCTTGCGATACTCGCGAAACTTCTCCACCGTCGGCTCGATGTCGCGGTACGCCTTCGACACCTTGCGATAGTTCTCCTGGTCATTCACAATCTTCGGGTCCGAAAGCTGCCGGCCAAGCTCTTCGTACCGCGCTTCCAACTGGTCCAAACGGTCAAACATCGTATCTCTCCTCGTGCCTTCCATCGCAAAATCTAGAAACCAACGACACGTAAGTTCGCGCTGAAGGCGCGAGCTATCGTAGCCTGGGGCGCAGCCCTAGGTCCTCCCCGCCGAAACCCCCTGCGGGCTGAAGGCCCGCGCTAAAAACACAAGGAAAACCATAATCCATCATCTCTAGAGGTCGATCCAGCCTGAATTGTCATTCTGAACGGAGGGAAGAATCCCCGCATTTCGTCCGGGGCCGAACGGCTCTCGCCCGCAGGCGACAGCAGCCGAATAAGCGCAGCTAGTGCTGACCGCGGCGTACAAACGCCGCGCGGGCCAACCTCACCGGAATCGCACTCACACGCACCATCACTCTTAGATTCTACCGCGCCTGTCACGGATGCGGCACTGTAGAATCCCGGTCCGGGACCACCGTCTCCCCCGGCAGAATCCGGCTCGTCGCCTTGAACAGATGGCACCCCGTATACGTCGCCTCAAAGTGCAGCGTCACGCCATCCTCCTTCGGCTCGTCCGCCACCACCTTCGCCGTCAGCGGATACACCTTCCCATCCAGCTCCGTCGCCACAAAATCCATCGCCGAGAAATCCACCACATGCATTTGCTCGGCAAACTCGTGCGGCACCTGCCGCTCCAGATGCATTGGAATGCCCCCACCGTCCATCAGCACAAACCCGTCAGGCGCTCCCGTATGCCTGCACTGCGGCCGGTCGAACGTCCCCGGCGGCGATACAAAATCGATCCGCTCTTGGCTCTGCGTTTGATTCTGTGTATCGCTCTGGCCCGCGCTCAGCGTGTACTGGAAGCACGCCTGCGTCCCCGGCAAAAAGTAGAACAGCGACTCCCCAAACCCGCCCCCCACCATAAACGGCGGCTCAAACCTATCCCTCGGGCGCTTGCCGTTCACCTCCGACACCGCCAGCTCCTCGTCGAGCCTTCCCCCCGCAGCCCGCTCCACCCGCACCTCAGCCACAAACCGCACCTGCTCCTTCACCTTGCCTTTCTTCAGCGCCTGGCTCAGCCCTGTCTCCGTGCAGGTAAAGCTCGGCAAATCGCGCTGTAGCGACTGCGCCGCCGCCCCCAGCTTCTCCAACTCCCCTTGCAACGCCTGGCCGTCCGGCGCAGCCTGCCCCTGCGCACCCGCAGCCTGCCCCAGCGCCCCCACTGCGCAAGCCACCAGCACCGCCACTCCCACCACCCGCATCCCCATGCCAAATTCTAGCCGGACAGCTCTCAGTTCGATCAGCGCGTCGCCGCAGCGACGATATCCACTTGGACTGTGAGCTGATCGTCTCCAGATGCGGCTTGAATCGGCGACGGAGCTGCGGTCCGCGCCTTCATGTCAAACAAGCCCCCTCGATAGCGGTCCGCCTTCATCGCATCGGACTGCACAAAACCACTGCTGTCCACGCTGATATTGCGAATGGCAACAACTTTTATGCCCGCCGCTTTTGCGATTGCGTCGGCCTGTTCTGCGGCAATCCGAGTTGCGTCCTCGGAGAGGCGCCGACGCGCATCGGCAAGCTCTTGCTCGGTGGGCGTAAAGATTGTGGAGTCGATCTCGTTAGCGCCGTTTGCAAGTACACCACCAAGGACATCCGCTACTTTGTCAGGCGTTGTCCGAAAGGCGATGCGAGCACTGCCATCATAACCAACAGTCTTGTCTGGACCGGACTTGTCGTACCGGGTCTCTGGCGAGAACGAAACACTCACCGTGATCAGGCGCTCGACCTGCTGGGCCTTCAAATAGGTCAAGAGAGCATTGGATTTGCTCGCCAGGTGGCGCTGCACTTCGGGCACGTCTTTCCCGGACGCGCTAACCCCGACCATAACGTCCACCGCCGTATTCGGAATCCGCATCTCGCTCGTCGCATGAGTCTCAATCAGCGTTGCGCACGTCTGCGGCGCAGTCGCGCACGGATCGGGAGCCTGCGCGAACCCCATCGAAGAACAAACCAGTATCCCTATTAAAGCAATTCGAGTCGTCATTTCTCTGCCTTTCTTTACCGCCTTGAATTCTAACCACACTCCTTGAACGCGCGAGAATTACTTTCTTGCACGCACCGCATCTTCCTCAGCCTCGTGGCATCCTATCTCCATGGAATACCGACAACTTGGCCGTTCCGGCCTCCGCGTCCCCGAACTCTGCTTTGGCTGCGGCACCTTCGGCGGCAGCGACGAGTTCTTCGACGCCTGGGGCGCCACCTCCGACATCGCCGAGGCCCGCAAGGTCGTCGACATCTGCATGGAAGCCGGCCTCAACTTCTTCGATACCGCCGACATCTACTCCATGGGCCGCAGCGAAGCCGTCCTCGGCAAAGCCATCGCCCACCTCAAGCGCGAAGACGTCCTCATCTCCACCAAGGCCACCTTCCGCTTCGGTACCGGCGCCAACGACGTCGGCTCCTCCCGCTATCACCTCATCCAGGCGCTCGAGGGCTCCCTCCGCCGCCTCGGCGCCGACTACGTCGACATCTACCACCTGCACGAAGTCGACTCCCTCACCCCGGTCGACGAGACCCTCTCGACCCTCGACAACTTCGTCCGCTCGGGCAAGGTCCGCTACATCGCAGTCTCCAACTTCTCCGGTTGGCTGCTGATGAAGTCCCTCTCCGTCAGCGAGCGTTACGGCTGGTCCCGCTACGTCGGCCACCAGGTCTACTACTCGCTCCTCAACCGCGAATACGAGTGGGAGTTGATGCCGCTCGCTCTCGACCAGGGCCTCGGTGCGCTCATCTGGTCGCCGCTCGGCTGGGGCCGCCTCACCGGCAAAATCCGCCGCGGCTCCCCCATTCCGGAAACCAGCCGCCTCAACTCCAAGCTCGTCACCGACATCGGCCCTCAAGTCCCCGACGAGCACCTGTTCAAAGTCGTCGCTGCGCTCGACGAGGTCGCCGCCGAAACCGGCAAATCCGTCCCTCAGATCGCCCTCAACTGGCTCCTCCGCCGCCCCACCGTTTCGTCGCTCATCATCGGCGCGCGCAACCAGCAGCAACTCCGCCAGAACCTCGGCGCCGTCGGCTGGTCGCTCACCCCCGCCCAGGTCGCGCACCTCGACGCCGCCAGCGATGTGCCGGTCGCCTATCCCTATTGGCATCAACGCCAGTTCGCAGAGCGCATCCCCAAGCTCGTGTGACCCGCGCCCGCTATCCCCGTCCTTCCGAATCGGGAGCTGAATCCCACGGCTGTTACCGCAAAACCCCAATGGGAACGCAAAGGTAACCCGCAGGCTTTTTTGCGCCCCGCCGGCATCTCAAGATGAGAAGATGGGTTGCGTTCCATTCTCCAGATTCTCCTCGACGGAAACACCAAGGGGCCTGAGCCAAAATGAAGTTTCGCAAGGTTGTCCTGACGCTGGCTTTACTGCCGGCAACCCTATTCTGGGCGTGCGCCCTCACCGCGCAGTCGGCCCACCCCACGGCAGAGCGGCAGCTTCAGCTTTCGGCCTTTGGCGCCGTCTCCGGCGACTTCACCGGCTTGCAGGGCGGCAAGAACTTCGCCATCACCGCCGGCGGCGACCTCGGCCTTCCCCCCTGGCACGGCATTCGCCCAACCATCGAGGTGCGCGGCCGCTTTCCCACCGACCACGGCGAAGTCGATTCCCAAAAAGATGTCCTCGGCGGTCTCCGCGTTGACTTCCTGCTCAGTCGGCGCCTGCGCCCTTACGGCGACTTCCTCTTCGGCCGTGGCCAGATGAACTACGGCCTCACCGGCTACCTGGACAACTACAACAACCTCATCTACTCCCTCACCACCACTTACATCGACGACGAGGGCGTCGGCTTCGACTACGATCTCACCCCGCACATCGCCATCAAAGTCGACGCCCAGCTTGAGCGTTGGGGCTCCGCACCCACCTCCTCCGGACACATCTACTCGTCCGTCGGAACCGTCGGCGTCGTCTATCGCTTCAACTTCGACCGCCGCCGTCGCTGATCCCTGTTCCCTGTGCCCTGTTCCCTGTGCCCTGATCCCTGATCCCTGTTCCCTGTTCCCTGTTCCCTGTTCCCTGTTCCCTGTTCCCTGCCCTAAAGATTGAACAGCTCCCGCAGCTTCTTTGTCTGCGCCCGGCTCACCGGAATCTCCGTCTTCTTCGGGTCGTCCATCCGCAACTGGTAGCTGGACTTGAACCACGGCACCACCTCGCGGATGTGCTGAATATTCACCACAAACGACCGGTGCGCCCGCCAGAACGCCTCCGGATCGAGCTGGTCCATCAGCTCCTCCAGAGTGCGGCAGTTCGACTCGCCCTCCACCCCGCGCGTCACCACGCTGATGGTCCCGCCTTCGATCGACGCATAGCAAATCTCTCGCTGGTCCACCAGCAGCAGCCGTCCCAGCGCCCGCACAATCACCTTGCCCGTCCCCGGTCTCGCCGCCTGGGTCCGCGTCTCCACCAGCCGCAGCAGCTCATCCAGCCGCGGGTCGCTGGCCATCTCTCCGCGCGCCGCGATCCGCGCCCGCACCTTCTCAATCGTCTTCAGCACTCGCTTGCGGTCGAACGGCTTCAGCAGATAGTCCACCGCATTCACTTCAAACGCCCGCACCGCATACTGGTCGAACGCGGTCGCGAACACCACCTGCGGCAGGTCCATCCTCTTGTCCAGCAGCTTCTTCAGCACGGCGAACCCGTCCAGCCCCGGCATCTGCACATCCAGAAACACCACGTCCGGCTTGTGTGCGCGGATCAGCTCCACGGCCTCGATACCGTTCGAGCCTTGCGCCACCACCTCCACTCCCTCCGCCGACTGCAGCAGATACAGAAGCTCCTGGCGCGCCAGCGGTTCGTCGTCGACAATGAGTGCGGTAAGGGCCAAGGCAGTTGTCAGTTGCTGGTTGTTAGTTGTTAGTTGTCGTTTGCTCGGCCGCCATTAGTGGCACACACCACTCTAGCCGCACTGCAGCCGCTTGTCAGCCTCGCATGTGTTCCGGGGGTAGCTTTTCAACTAGCAACTAACAACCAACAACTATCAACTACGTATCGCTATACGCCCGCAGCCTCGCCGGCGCCCGGTCGTCGGCCACATCGTGTCCGCACTGCGGGCAAAACGCGTCCGTGATCTGCACCCCGCGAAAGCACTGCCCGCACACCGGCGCAATCTGGAACCGGCACTGCGGACAGAAATGCACCCCCGCCGTCAGCTCCGTGCTGCAGTTCGGGCAGCGGACCGAGATTGGCTGGCGCAGCAGGAAGTACACCACCGCGCCAATTCCGCCCGGCATCACCACCACGATCAGCATCCACAGCGGGGCCGACATATTGCGGCGCCTCACATCCCGGCTCACATAGCCGACCAGCAAGGCGTAGCTCGCCAGCGTCGTGCCCGTGATATAGCCCGTGATCACATGCATCGGCAGCGATCCCGGCCTGCGATGCGCCGGCACCGGCCCATGATTGAACCACCACATCGACAGCAGGAACACCCCGATGGCCAGCACGATCGACCACAGCGGGATCATCGCCAGGCCGTCGCCGTGGGATTCGTGCGACCCGGAAGCTTCCGTTGTCTGGTTGTTCCAGAACTTGCTCATCAAACCGTCCTGCGATCCGAGCCATTGCGCCTGAAGCGAAACAACAGCGCGCCCAACAACGCCAGCGTGACCGGCACAAACCATAGCAGCACCACCAGCAGGTGGTTGTTGGCATCGCTCGCAGCCAATGCAGCCACATCGGCCTCAACCGCCTCCGCCGCCTCGGTCGCCTCAAACTGATAGAGCCCGCTCCACACCGCAAAGCAACCCAGCAGCAGCAGCACCGAGCAAATCGCCAGCGGGACCATCAGGCTGCGCACATAACTCCGTCTCGCCTGCATCGACTGCGCCCGCTGCCGCACCACGCGGTGCGTCCGGTTCACCACTCCCGCCCGCGCCGTCGTATCCACGCTGCCCAGCGCGCTGCGCGCAAAGGCCGACGCATCGTCCGCCGGCGAATCGAACTGAGGATCGGGTTGGGAATCGAGGACAGCCTTCATCCAATCGCCTCCGCCCTGCGCAATCCGCGCAGCCGTTCGATCTCGGGCTTCAACGCTGCCAGCCCGCGATACAGCCGCGACTTCACCGTCGACAGCGGCGCCTTGGTCACGCCCGCAATCTCTTCCAGCGACAGTTCCTCATGGAACCGCAGCACCAGCACCTCGCGGTAGTTGGCCTCAAGCTTTAGCATGACCTCCGCTACCTCGGCGCGGTCCTCGCGCAGTTGAAACTCCTCCAGCGGAGAGGGTCCATCCGTCGCAATCTCAAACGCCCGCCCCTCGTCGGTCGGATCGCTCATCTCGTCCAGCGAAGCCATCGTCCGCTTGCGCGAGAGATCGATCACCAGGTTGCGCGCGATCGTAAACAGCCACGTGTCGAACCGCGCCTTGCCGTTGTACTGGCCTCCGCGCATCAGCACCCGCATCCAGGTCTCCTGGAACAAGTCCTCCGCGACCTCGCGCTTGCCCGTCAGAAACAGCAGGTAGCGCAGCAGACGGTGCTGGTAAAGTTCAATCAGGTGGTCGAGAAGTTCCGGATCCTGGCTCTTCAGGCCGCGGGCAATGGCCGCGTTCTCCCGCTGGCTTTGCTCCGCCTGTTCCGCCGAGATTGCAATCGCCGCGCTGCTCATAGACCTAGAGACGTCAATCTCAGTAGAAAAGTCGCGGACAACCCTCGGCTTTTCCTTCCGGGAGAGCAGTTTCATTCGAAATACCTTCCGAATCGGTCGATTTTAGCGGACCCAAAACGCCGCAATTCCACCTTCGCTACCCGAATTGTAAGGGCAAACCGCCAAATCTCGCACAGATCGTTTCAGAACGGCCGGTCTCATCCTGCCTCGCCGTCCTTTCGGCAAATCCATGAATCCGATGGCGGCGAGTCAATTCCGAAGCCCGGCGCAATCGAACTTGGCGAAACCCCGTTCCTCGTTACTTATTCCTAAAAAGAGCGCGTGCTCTGAATCCGCAGATTGAGGTCGAAACTTCCGTATGCCGGGATTTCGGACGTTGGCCAAATCCTGTGTCCTCGGCAGAGCGAAAGCATACCGCGAACGACTGCGGGCCCAGCATTAGTCTAGTGGCTTAATGACTCTCGGTAGGACTCTCGGCGGTCCCTGAGGACCAGACACCCATGATGGCCGACCCCACTCGTCGGGGAGAATCCATTTCAGCCCTCCGGGCACCACGTCCGGACATCTTGAATAGCCGCCACCCCGCGCATTCTGCAGAACGATGATGCAGGCCTTCCGCTCAAACCCGCCGAACTGAACCGTCAGAACGGCCTGCCCAAGCGAGCGCGCAATTATCTCTCCTGTCTTCGGATCGAAATCAACCGGAGACTGACCGGGCACCGTTTGCAGGCTGAATCGCATGCTCGCCGCATCGACCGCGACCGGCAACCTATAGCCTGAATACAAAGCAAGCCCGCTAACCCGCTGCTTCGAAAACGCGTCCAGATCTAATGCAAATATTGGAACACCTTCCCCCAACACGAACTTCTCAGGATTTCGATCCGGCGTCCTGACATTCACCTCGGTGCTGGCGTTCGCAATTCTGTTGTCCCCGAAGAGGACATTCACTAGTAGTTCGTACTTGCCCAACGTCGGCGGGTGAACGCTGATCACCTTCTCACCGTCGGTGCGGCGGGTGATCTCTGGCTCTTCTTGCTGGCTGGAATCCGACCCTCCGCCGTTGTTAAACAGAGGCCGCCACCACACGCCTACATGCTTGACCTCATAATCGCCGACCTTCAACACAACGTCGTTGGGCGTCGCCACCTGGAGTTCGGTCTCTGGCTGCACGATCTGCAACCGACCCTCTACGATGCTAGGAAACGAACCGGCTGGCTCGTTCTGAGCAGCCATGGAAAAAGCCGCCCCCGCCAGTAAAGCACTGACTACCCACGCATATCGCATCGCCACGAATGATAGCAGCAGTGCTGACTCACCCCAACCTCGGATTTGAAAGTAGATGTGTGGAGAAAGCAATTAGTCACGAGAAGTCGAGCGTTTTCGGAAACCTCGGCCCATTCCCTCCGAATCAACGATCCGATAGATGACATCAACTCCAGTAAACTACTCGGATGGAAGTTCTCTACGGCCTGCACCCGGTCGAAGAAGCCGTTCGCTCGGGCGCCCGCCGCCTCGACAGCGTCATGCTCGCCCGCGAGCGCAAGGACGATCGCCTCGACCGCCTCGCCGACCTCTGCCGCGCCGCCAACGTTCGCATCTCGCTCGAACCCCGCGACGCCCTCACCCGCATCAGCCGCACCGCCGACCACCAGGGCGCCGTGGCCCTCGTCCGCGAGCGCGCCTTCCTCACCATCGAAGACCTCCTCGCGGCCCCGCCCGCCGCCTCCGGTCATCGCTTCTTCCTCGCCCTCGACGGCATCGAGGACCCCCACAACCTCGGTGCCCTCCTCCGCACCGCCGACGGCGCCGGCGTCGACGGCGTCCTCCTCCCCGAGCGCCGCTCCGCCCCCGTCTCCGCCACCGTCGCCAAAACCTCCGCCGGCGCGTCCGAACACGTCCGCATCGCCCGCGTCACCAACCTCGTCCGCTCCCTCGAACAAATGAAGCGCGCCAACGTCTGGGTGCTGGGCCTCGACGAGCGCGGTACCCCCGACTACACCGATTACGACTTCCGCACCGACTGCGTCCTGGTCCTCGGCCGCGAAGGCGCCGGCCTCCACGACCTCGTCAAGAAAACCTGCGACCACCTCCTCCGCATCCCAATGGCCGGGGCCGTCTCCTCCCTCAACGTCTCCGTCGCCGGCGCCGTCGTCATGTACGAAGCCCTCCGCCAGCGCCGCACCCCCGCCGCCCCCAAACCCGCCCCGCCCGCCAAACCCCGCAAAGGCCTCGGCTCGTGAACCACCCCGTGAAAATAATTGCTGTCATCCTGAACGCAGTGAAGGATCCCCGTATTTCGTTCAATTCGCCACGCACCTCTCTGTGTTCTCTCCTTTCCTCTGTGTCCTCTGTGATTCGCTTCGGTGGTTCTCTCCTCACGGCCTCCATTCTCTCCGCCGCGCTCATCCCACTCGCCGCCCAAACTCCCCCTTCCGACCAACCCGCCACCACCCCAGCCGGCAAAGTCCTCTTCTCCCGCGACTCCGCCAACCCACCCGACACCCAACCCACCCCGCCCCCGCCAAATCCCCAGCCCGGCACCCTCGCCGTAACCGACGCCGAGCGCTCCGCCCTCACCTTCACCGCCTACGACCTCGACGCCCATCTCACCCCCGCCTCCGCCTCCATCTCCGTCCGCGCCACCCTCACCGTCCGCAACGACAGCCCCACCCCGCTCCCCCGCCTCATCCTCGACATCACCTCCACCACCCACTGGGACGCCATCTCCACCCGCACGCCCACCGCCGCCGTCACCCACCTCCCCTTCGCCACGCACAACGTCCCGACCGACGCCGACCACACCGGCGCCATGTCCGAGGCCGTCGTCACCCTCCCCCAGCCGCTCGCCCCCGGCGCATCCCTCACCCTCACCGCGCTCTACTCCGGCGCCATCCCGCAAACGTCCGAGCGCCTCACCCGCATCGGCGCGCCCGCCGCCCAGGCCTTCGCCGAGGATTGGGACGCCATCGCCCCCAACGACCCCGATGACCCCGCCGCAGGCACAGCCCTTCGCGGCTTCGGCAACGTCCTCTGGTACCCCGTCTCCGCACCGCCCGTCTTCCTCGGCGACGGCGCCAAACTTTTCGACGCCGTCGGCCGCTCCCGCCTGCGCGAGTCCGCCGCCACCTTCCGCCTTCACCTTGCCGTCGAATACCTCGGCGAGCCGCCCGACGCCGCCTTCTTTTGCGGCCAGCGCGAGCAGCTCCTCGCCATCAGCGACAACCCCAACGTCTCCGCCGCCGAATCCCCCGGCATCGCCACCGCCACCTTCGACCCCCAGCCCATCGGCTTCCGCACCCCCAGCCTCTTCCTCACCGGCCACGCCGCCACCGACGTTGGCACCCAGGCCAACCCCGGCCTCTTCGCCGCCGTCACCGCCCACGACGAATCCCTCCCCGCCTACGTCGCCGCCGCCGCTCTCGTCGAACCCCTCCTCACCGACTGGTTCGGCCCTCACCCCCTCACCACCCTCACCATCCTCGACCGCCCCGGCGAGCCCTTCGAAGACGACGCCCTTCTCGTAACCGATCTCGCCCACCCTGTCAGCGCCTCCGACCCCACGCCCCTCGCACCCGCGCTCGCCCACTCCCTCACCCACGCCTGGATACACTCCAGCCGTCCCTGGATCGACGAAGGCCTCGCCGAATTCGCTACACTCCTCTGGATCGAGCGCACCTCCGGCCGCGCCGCCGCGCTCTCTCAACTCCAGGACGCTGCCCGCACCCTCGCCCTCGCCGAACCCGAAGTCCCCACCGGCAACTCTGGGTGCCCCATTCACGACGGCCCCACCGTCATGAGTGGGGTAGAGCCCGCGGGGTGCCCCATTCATGACGGCCCCATCGTCATGGGTGGGGACGCCGGCGTCAACCTCGCCGCGCCCGCCGACCCCGTCCTCGACCGCACCAAGGCCGCCGCCGTCTGGTGGATGCTCCGCGGCATCGTCGGCGACAACGCGCTCAAGCAGTCTCTCCAGGTCTACCGCGCCAACCCCAAACTAGACCGCGACCCCGCCGCCTTCGAGCACACCATCGAGCAGCTCTCCCACATGGAACTCCGCTGGTTCTTCGACAACTGGGTCTACTACGACCGTGGCTTGCCCGACCTTACCATCGTCAACGTCACTCCCAGCCAGCTTCAGTCGCGCAACGGCCTGCCCGCCGGCTGGCTCGTCGCCGTCGAGGTCCACAACGACGGCTACGCCGAGGCCGAAGTCCCCGTCACTGTCCGCTCCGCCACCGCCGCCGAAACCCACCTGCTCCGCATTCCCGGCCGCGCCAGCGCCTCCACTCGCATCCTCTTCTCCGGCACACCCCAGCAGGTCGAAGTCAACGACGGTACCGTCCCCGAAACCCAGACCGGCATTCACACCCGCCAGCTCGTACTGCCCACCCACTAGAGTCTCCGCGGAAAAAGTCTCTTCCCGGATTGGCGTGGGGTTTCAACCCCACGAATGATCCGCCTGAAATCAACCCGGGCTTCAGCCCCGGCTACTCGCTCGTCGGACGCGAATGCCCCATTAATCAACCAGCTTCTTCCCCCAACGGGGGACGCCCCCCGCGCCAAACGGGGAATACCCCTTCGCCACTCGCCTCCCGATAATCAAAAACGGATCAAGAGACCAAAGCCTCTCCCGGGTTTATGATCCAGCCGCACTTGCCCTACCCGCAAGTAAATGGCCTCAGGTGCGCGGCGAGCGACAACCGTTTCTCGCCGGGCCCTCCAGTCCATCTGCAAGTGAGCCTCTCCCCCGGCGCCGTCGCACAAACCCCTATGTGCGACGGCGCCAACCTCTCCCGGGCAAGACACTCGTATCGAATGGTGTGGCTGTTACTGCGGAGGCGCCGTCGTGTTCGGAGCCGCTGTCGCTGGAGCCGGACTCGCCTCTGGCACCGCCGGGACCGCAGTCACCTGCCCAGCCTTCTCCTGCGCTTGCAGTGCCTTGTCATTGGCGTCCTTGGACTTCGCATCCGCATGGACCAGCGAAGCCTGTGCCTTGGCCGCTTTCGTGTTGGCGCGGGCCGCTGCTTCGTCACGTTTCTGTTGCCTGCGCTGGTCTCTTAACTCACTCTTGCTCATTGTGCCGGGCGGCTGCGCCAGCGTAGTCGTTGGAGCGGTGGGATCGGTCGGGCTGCCCGACGTAACCAGCGGCGGTGTTGCGGGCGCGGCCTCCTGCGCCATCGCTCCGCCTGTGAACATCGCGCAAAGCGCCAGCATTGCCAGCCGCGTCGCCATCGTTGAGGAACTCTTCATCTTGTGCCTTCTCTCAGGGAAGAATCCCTGTTGTATGGGATGGCCCCGCGGCGCGAATGGGTACCCCATCGCCAAAGGTATCTATCAACATGAAATTACAAACGACTTAGCGCTCACCCTGGCCGAGGAAACCGAAGATCCCGCACCCTCCGCTTGGCATTCTCGCCCCAGTCGGCGAGAATCCTCTAGCTGGACAAAACTCTGCCCATCAGCCCCCAACCGGCTTTGCTTGTTTGGGGTGACGTCCTTACCAGCGCCGAGAGGAATGCACCATGATCCCGACCCCGAAACCGTCCTTCGTATCCCTCCGCACCATCGCCCTGCTCGCCCTCGCCGTCTGCCTCGCGCCGTCCGGACTCGCCCAGGCAGCACCTGCTCCCGCCGCCGTCCCTCCCCTGAACGGCATCGCCCACATCGCCATCCGCGTCAAGGACATCCCCACCTCCCTCGCCTTCTACCACAAGCTCGGCTTCGACCAGGCCTTCGCCAACCTCGGCAAGGACGGCGTCACCGTCACCCAGTCCTTCATCAAGCTCAACGACCGCCAGTACATCGAGCTTTACCCCATCGCCCCCGCCAACCCCACCCAAAGCTCGCCCGAGTTCCTCCATCTCTGCTTCGAAGGCGCCGACCTCAATGCCATCCACGACTTCTACGTCGCCGAAGGCCTCACCCCTATCGCCGTCCGCACCGCCGGTGCCGGCAACCTGCTCTTCACCCTCAAAGGCCCGCAGCAGTTCGACTCGCCCCAGAACATCGAGTACACCCAGTACATGCCCGGCTCCAAGCACACCCTCGAGTTCGGCAAGCTGAACGGCCCCGACCGCGTCGGCGACAAGATGACCGTCGTCGCTCTCGCCATGCAGGACCCCGCCGCCGCCCGCGACTTCTACCTCACCAAGCTCGGCTTCACCCCCTCGAAAACCAACCCCGCGCTGCTCGACCTTCCCGGCGCCACCGGCCAGTCCGTCCAGATCGTCCCCGTCGCCGATCTCGGCGCCCGTTCCTCCATCGTCCTCACCACCCCCGACCTCGACAAATCCGCCGCCCAGCTCACCCGCCAGCAAGTCGAATTCAAACGCGCCTCCACCTCCGCCACCGGCGCCAAAGGCAAAACCACCACCATCGACATGATCTCCATCACCGACCCCGACAACAACATCATCCGCCTCCAATCCACCAAGCAGGGCTCATAGCTGACCGCCGAAAGCCGATCGCCGACAGCTGTCATCTGAAATCGTCTCTACTGGAACTGTCGACGAGAGCGAAACCAGCGACGCTATTCGCCTTAGCTGACAGCTTGATAGCTGATCGCTTACAGCTCAAGAATCATGCCTTGTACTGGCCTTACGATTGACCACCGTCCCCAATTACCCGCACCGAAGTCGATACAATTGATCCGTTCTTTTCACGAGGCTCCTGCATGCAAGCAGGCATCAATTCATGCACTATCGGGCTGCTCTCCGCCTGCCTCATAGGCGCCACGTCCTTGTGCGCGCAGCCGCCGGAGGCCATCCACAGCGAAAACGGCGTCTATACCCTTCACGAAGGCACGCACCTGGTCCTGTTGGATGTGACGGTGATGGATAAGAAGGGGCATCCGGTGTCTGGACTGACGAAGGATGACTTCAATCTGACGGAGGACGGACAGCCGCAGACCATCAAGTTCTTCGAGGAACATGCGCCCGTCGATCCCGCCGAGATCGCGCGACAGAAAGCCGCGGCACTCGCTGCCCAGCCGCCAAATACATTCACCAACTATGAGCCATTTACGGGAAGACCGGTTACGGTGCTTCTGCTCAACGAACTCTTTCCGTTGCCTTTGGTAGACTTCAACCCTCTGAGCCCGACGTCCCCTCTGCGTCGAAGCATGATCGCCACCGTGCAAAGCGCGCCGCCGGACACGCCATTTGCCTTGTACATGCTGGACTCGGAGTTGCATTTGGTGCAGCCGGTCACGACGGACCGCGCTTTGCTGCTGGCGAGGATCGACGTGTTATTGAGGACCACCCACTTCGGCTCGGAGCAGATGATCAATGCCAATGGGAAGCTCGATTCCCACGGAAAGCCACCGGCGGAGGACATCCCGGTGCGGCGCAGCATCATGTCGGATGCCATGCAGCACCTGGCCTCGAGCATGAAGGGAGAGCCTGGGAGAAAGAGTCTCTTCGTCTTCACCGGAGGATTCCAATGCACTGTCGTGGCCAGCCCATCGTGTCCAGATCTTCCGTTTCCGAAGGATTCATTGGAGTACCTGTGCGGGCTGATGGACACACTGGAGCAGGGGCGGATGTCGATCTATCGCGTTTACCCAATAGCAGGCACCGCCTATGGCTTCGGATGTCCGGCATCCACCGATCTTGGAACCAGTGCGAACTACTACACGCTGTATTACACGCCGACCAACGGGGACTGGAGCGGCAAATACCGAGAGACCACGGTACAGGTCGCGGACAAGGGGCTGCGCCTGGCGTATCGGAAGGGATATTACGGTACGCCGGAGAATGCCGAGGCTCACTACTACACGTCGCAGGGGCCTACGCCTGCATCGGCTGCACCGCATTCCGGCGAGCAGACGATAACTGCCACCACTGTTGCTGCAGAGACTCAAAACTCCGGGAGCCTGAGCACCACCGCATCGGAGGCGGCACCGAACCCGGCAAAGCAAACGCTCCATCGACGGCAGGAGATAGTTGTCGCCGCAAAGCCAGCGCCGAATCCGGCGTCATCGGTTTTTAGCGTGCAGGTTATTCCAGCGGGCACAACCATACTTCCGGCATCCGCGACCAGTGCTGCAGACAAAGAGACGCAGGAATACCGTCAACTCACACTTCTCTTTTCCATACCTGCGAGCGAGTTCAAGGTCGTGCAGTCCGACGCGGGGCAGTACGCCGCGCGGCTGGAGATTAGCGCGGTGGCCTACTCGGACGGCAGGCTGGCGTCTTTGAATGCGAGCCAGGGGGGCCAAATGGTAGTGAACTTCGATGGGGCTGCGGACCCCCGGATTGCCAAGTCGTCGATTACTGCGACGCTGACGCTGAACATTCTGGAGCATGGGAAGAGTCGCTGGCTCTACGCGACCGTTCGGGATCTGGCGACAGGGCAGCTTGGCAGCCTGGTGATCCCAATGGAGCAGGTTAAGATGCCGGTGCCGCACTGAGAATTTGCCGTAACCTAACAATCGAGAACGAACCACCAACCCGCAACAACTCGGATTTGGTAGCCGCCATGACCTGCCCACTATTCCCTGTTCCCTGTTCCCTGTTCCCTGCCTCATGACCCTCCGCTCCTCCCTCACCCGCGCCACCGCCCAGCTCGACGCGTCACCACACCTCCGCGCCGACGCCTCCCGCGACGCCCTCGTCCTCCTTCTCCACGCCACCAATCTCACCCGCGCCGCCTACCACGCCAATCCCGACCGCCCTCTCACCCCCCAGCAAGCCTCCGCCTACGCAGCCCTCATCGCGCGCCGCCTCACCCACGAACCCATCCAATACATCACCGGCGAGCAGGAGTTCTACTCGCTCGCCCTCCACGTCACCCCCGCCGTCCTCATCCCCCGCCCCGAAACCGAGCTCCTCGTCGAAGCCGTCCTCGCCGAACTCGGTTGTGACTCCGTGGCTGCACAAAGCTCCTCTTCACGCCAAGCGCCGATAGGGGATCGCCTCCATATCCTGGACATCGGCACCGGCTCCGGGGCCATCGCCATCGCTCTCGCTCACCATCTCCCCCACGCCCACATCACCGCCACCGACATCTCCCCCGCCGCCCTCGCCCTCGCCGCCGCCAACGCCGCCCGCTACCACCTCACCCCCCGCATCCACTTCCTCTTGTCCGACCTCTTAGCCCGGGTGCCCCATTCATCGCGAAGCGATGGGTGGGGAAGCGAGATCCCCCGGGTGCCCCATTCATCGCGAAGCGATGAGTGGGGAAGCGAGAACGACATCATCCAGTTTGACGTCATCGTCTCCAACCCGCCCTACGTCCCCACCTCCGACCGCCCAACTCTCCACCCCCAGGTCCGCGACCATGAACCCGCCACCGCTCTCTACGCCGGTCCCGACGGGCTCGAAGTGTATCGCCGCCTCATTCCCCAGGCACACGCCGCCCTCAAACCCAACGGCCTCCTCACCCTCGAGCTCGGCCACCACCAGCGCGACGCCCTCGCCGCCCTTCTCGCCGGTTGGCACTCCGTCCGCTTCCTCAACGACCTCCAGCAAATCCCCCGCGTCGTCCTCGCCCGCAAGCCTTGACCATCCATTACTACCCCCCGCAGGCGCGATTCCATACCATACGGTACGGACTAGCATACCATCCGGTATACAACTCTCCGCAAGCCGCAAGAATCGCGGCTTCTTTGCCGTCAAGCCCCCTCCGCGGTGGAAAACCCATCCACAACCCTCAAACCAAACCACTTCCCACAAAAAGATAGATAGCAGATGAGTTATGGTCCGCTTGGTATACTGGAAGTAGTAAATAAGAAACGGAAAAAGGCTCAGCGTCTGCGCTGCGCCTTTCGCTTTTTGATCCCCCGGGAGCCCGCCATGTCCGTATCAGTCCGTACTCTTTTTTGTACCAAGTCCCCAGCCAACCCCAACCGCTACAACATCTTAGTATTGGAATAGGGGGGGCCACCCTCTCCCACCTTAAGCCGGCCACAACCACGCCGCCCCGCGCACCCCGCTCGCATCCCCATGCTTCGCCTTCCGCACCGGAGTCGCCAGCGCCCCGCCCCCGAACAGGTGCCGCGCCATCAGCCCCGGCAGGTTCGCATACAGCCGGTCCACCTTCGACAGCCCGCCGCCGATCACGATAACGTCCGGGTCGAGCAGATTCACCACCGACGCCAGCGCCCGCCCGGCCCGGTCTTCCAGCCGCACCACGCTCGCTTCCGCCGCCGCATCGCCCGCCGACGCTGCGGCCACAATCTCCGGCCCGCTCAGCGACTGGCCGGTCACCCGCCGGTGGTCGTTCTTCAGCCCTGTGCCCGAGATCCACGTCTCCAGGCACCCCCGCTGTCCGCAGTAACATTCCGGCCCCGGCAGCTCGTCATCCGTCGCCCACGGCAGCGGATTGTGCCCCCACTCGCCGCCGACCCCGTTCGGACCCACATGCACGTGCCCGTTCAGGGCGACTCCGCCGCCGCAGCCCGTGCCCAGAATCACCGCGAACACCAGCCCCGCGCCCGCCGCCGCGCCATCCGTCGCCTCCGACACCGCCAGGCAATTGGCATCGTTCGCGCACCGGACTGGCCTGCCCAGCGCCGCCGCCAGGTCCTGCTCCAGCGGCTGCCCGTTCAGCCACGTCGAATTCGCATTCTTCACCAGACCCGTCGCCTGCACCACCGTCCCCGGAATCCCAACTCCGACGGACGCCGCCCCGCTCGCTCCAACCCGCCGCTCCAACTCGGCGACCACATCCGCAATCGCCTTCACCGTCGCCGCGTAGTCATGCTGCGGCGTCGCCACCCGCAACCGCGCCAGCTCGCCGCCCGCCTCATCCAGCGCCAACCCTTCAATCTTCGTCCCGCCCAGGTCAATCCCAATGCGAACCCGCTCCGCCATATTTTCCTCGAACCTCGAACCCAGTACCTCGAACCTAGCTCGTCAACCACCTCAACTCGGGTGCCCCATTCACGACGGTTTCATCGTCGTGGGTGGGGTCGAACTCAGCTCACCAACCACCTCAGCGCATTCGCCAGCAAAAACTCCCGGCGATTCATAATGCCTCGCACCTCGAACCTGGTACCTCGAACCTAGTAAGTCATCAATATCACCCGCAACACCTGCGGCTGCGTCGTAAAGTTCAGCCCATAATCCGTCTGGTCCCCGTTCCAGATGCGGAGGAACTTCCACTTCCCATCCACATACGTTCCTTCCTCCACGCGCACAAACTCGCGGTGCTTCCCCGCCGCATCCGTTGGCCGAAAGTCCACGCGCGCCGACACGCCCGTCACCAGAAACTCATCCGGCCCCAACTGTGCCACCAGCACTCGTCCTGTGGGCTCGGCGTTTCCCGGAGCATTCGCCGCGTGGCCGAACACGCGCAGCCCGTACGCCACGGTCGCCGTCCACGATCCGAAGGTCAGCGTCTGCTCGTGCACCGCGGGGTCTTCCGCGACCGCCTGCAGCTTGCCCTCGAAGTTCAGCCGCGCAATCTCCCTCTGCATCGGTCCAATCAGTTCAAAATCGTGCGCGAACAGATCGATCAGCTTCTCATCCACCACCGGCGCGCCCAGCGGGGCGTTCGCGTACCCGGTCAGGTCCAGGCCGAACGTCGCCCAGCCGATCGCTCCATGCCCCAGCGCCGCGAAGAAGTATCGCGGATAGGCCGCCGCATTACCCGACTCCGGCACAAACAGCGCGTTGTCTTTCCGAGCGTAGGCGTCCAGCACCTTCTCGTACTGCGCGTACTGGCTCATGTAAATATCCGGTGCAATCAGGTCCAGCGAAGGCGCCGTCGCCTTCCAGATATCCAGCACGTGGTCCGTCATCGCCGGCCACGCCAACCGCCCCTCGCGGGGCGCGCGCAGCGGGTCTTCCAGCGAGTGGTTCAAATACAGAGGCAGCGCATACTCCGCCTTGCCCGCCTTCGCCACCTGCTCAACGTAGCGCGCAATCGACCACGTCTGAAACGTGTTCTCCGCCTCCGCGCCGAATGCCTCGGCCCACGTCCCCGCTTTCACCTTCATCGCCGCGGCAAACTCAGCCGGCACCTGCCCCTCGAACAGCCGCGTCGCCTCCGGCGAGTAGTCGCGCGCGCTACCGTACGCATTGATCTCGTTCTCGACCTGCACCATCAGCACCGTGTGCCGTGGATCGGCCGCCTTCAGATGCCGCATCAGCGCCGCGAACGCAGCCTTGTCCGCTTCCATCGTCGCCGCGCCGAACGGCGACATGGTGTCCCGCACCTCGCCATTCGGCCCCACCACCCGCGGATACTTCACGTTGTCGCGCTTCACCCACTCCGGAACATAGTGCGGCGAGCCGTTCTTCCACGTCCCAAACCACAGCAACACCAGGTGTACCTTGTGCTCGCGCGCGCCAGCCAGCAGCGCATCCACCACGCTGAAGTCGTATTTCCCTTTGACCGCCTCCATCTGCTCCCAGTACACGGGAGCCTCCACCGTATTCGCGTGCAGCCGATCCACCGCCGGCCACACCTCGGGCAGCATCCCCGGCCACGCGCTCGAGTTATTGATCTGCACGCCGAGCATCAAGTAGGGCGCGCCATCCACCATCAGCGCCCACCGCCCATCCTTCTCAACTACCCGCGGCATGGGCGCCGCTCCCGCCTGCGCCGCCGGCTGCGCAAAGCCGGCGCTTGCTGCCAGCACCACCGTTAGGGCAACCCCACTGAGATTCACGCACCGCAAAAAAACTGACTTTTTCATGCACGCATCATACCCGCTCAGGCACGTGTTTATCCGCGATAATCCGCGTGCAGTTTTCGTGCTACTCCCCCAACATCAGCCGCCGAATCCCCGTGGCACGCCCAGTTCCGCCATCGCACTCGATTAGCGTCGCGCACATCTTCGGGTTCGCCTTCGCCGGCTCGAACTTCCCCGGCATTCCGGTCAGGAAGCGCTGCACCACCAGGTCCACCTCAACCCCGATCACCGAGTCGAACGGCCCGCTCATGCCCACGTCGGTCTGGTACGCCGTGCCTTTGTGCAGCAGCCGCTCATCCGCCGTCGGCACGTGCGTGTGCGTCCCCAGCACCACGGTTACGCGCCCATCCAGATACCAACCCAGGGCCATCTTCTCGCTGGTCGCCTCGGCGTGGATGTCCACCAGGATGACCTTCGCCTGAATCCGGGACAGCAGGTCGTCCGCCTTGCGAAACGGATCGTCGCAGCTCGACATGAAGACCCGCCCCTGCAGGTCGATCACCGCATACGTCTGGCCGGTTGGCAGCTCGCCCTCGTACACGCCAAAACCCGGTGTCCCCACCGCATAGTTCGCCGGCCGCAGCACCCTGCGCCCGCGCCCATGCGAGTCCGCCGGCACGGTCATGTACTCGAATATCTCCTTCTTGTCCCATACATGGTTGCCCGTGGTAATCACGTGCGCGCCCAGATCGAACAGCTCCTCCGCGATGGAAGGGGTAAGCCCGAAGCCGCCGGCCGCGTTTTCCCCATTGATCACCAGCAAGTCGACCGCATTGGTCTCCGTCACGTGGCCAAGATGCTCGCGAACGATACGCCGGCCCGGCTGCCCAAACACGTCTCCAACAAAGAGAATATTCACCTCTGAAGGCTATAGCATTTGCCGGGACCGCGTCGCGGGAAACGAACGTTGACGGGCCGGCTCCGGAGGGGCAATTTTCGGCACCTTTTTCTACACTTTGGTGGTAGTCGGATTAACCCTCGGTGTGGTAGTTTGCTCTGCATGGCACAAAGTGGTCGTTTTGGACTAAGTCTCAGGATTTTGACGGTGTTGGCACAAGAACCAAGCACCATGCACACATCAGCGGACATCGCGGAAAAGCTCACCGAAAGCGCAGTGATGGTTCGCCGCTGTTTCCTCCTTTTACACAAGAAGGGCCTCATTGAGCAGCGCAAAGGGCCCCACGGCGGGGCCAAGCTCAAGCTCCCCGCCAAGCAAATCGGCCTCGGCGACGTCTACGTGGCCACGGAAGACGACTGGCTCGAACTGGACGACCCCACCATTGCAGGCCTGTTGAAACGCGTCCGGGCCGAGGGTGTGCTTGCCATGAACGAGACCACCCTGGCCCAGATGCTCAAGCGCATCAAGAAGAAAGCGGTCGCCAAAGGCCCTAACGGCGCTACGCCACACAAATAGCCCCGCGCGCAAAGTACCTTCTCCGCCCCGCACCTCAAGGCCTGGGACGCAGGTTTACGTTGGGCCGCGCCTGCTCAGGTGCTCGCGCCGTTCCCTGGCTACTTCGTCAACGCCTTACGGATCGCCAGCAGTTCCGCCCGGCGTTTCGCAGTTGTCTTCGGATAGGACATCTTCAAACTCTCCAGCGTCTCCACCACGATCCGCGACACGATCAGCCGCGCATTCTCCTTGTCGTCGGCGGGCACCGCATACCATGGCGCGTGGCTGGTGCTGGTTGCTTCCAGGCAGACCTCGAACGCGTCGACATAACTCTTCCAGTACTTTCGCTCGTGGATGTCCGCCATGCTGAACTTCCAGTTCTTGTCCGGCTCGTCGATCCGCGCCAGGAACCGTTTTCGCTGCTCCTCCTTCGACAGGTGAAGAAAGAACTTCACAATGCGCGTTCCGTTGCGATGAAGGTGCTTCTCCATGTCTACAATCGAGCGATACCGCCCGTCCCATAAGTCCTTGGTTGCGCGCGGCGTATCGGCCACGCCTTCTCCCGCAAGAATTTCCGGATGCACCCGCACCACCAGCACCTCCTCGTAGTACGAGCGGTTGAAGATGCCGATCCGGCCGCGCCCGGGCAGCTTCTGCTCCGCCCGCCACAGAAAATCATGCTCCAGTTCCTCCGCACTCGGCTGCTTGAAACTCGCCACCTCGCAGCCCTGCGGGTTCACCCCCGACATCACGTGCCGGATCGCGCCATCCTTGCCCGCGGCATCCATCCCCTGGAAGATCAGCAGCAGCGCATATTTGTTCGACCCATAAAGCAGCTCCTGGATCGAACTCAACTCCTCAACATGCTTCTCCAACAGCTCCTTGTATTCCTCCTTCGAGCTGTACCCGGGCTTCACTTTGGTCGGCCAATCCTTCAAATTGACCTTCGTGCCCGGCTTCACCAGAAAATCCTTCGTATCGATCTTCATGCTTCTCCCTTCGCCGATCGCCGAATCGCCGATAGCTGATAGCCGATCATAAGTGATAGCTGATCATAAGAATGATAAGCGCGACACTTCGTTGTACGATCAAGCGGCCCATCGCCGACAATAGAACTATGACCGAAACGGACGTACTTATCCTCGGCGCCGGCGCCGCTGGCCTGATGTGCGCCATTGAGGCTGCCCGCCGCGGTCGCCGCACCCTCGTGCTGGAACATGCCGACCGGCCCGGCAAGAAGATCCTCATCTCCGGCGGAGGCCGCTGCAACTTCACCAACCTCAACGCCCGCGCCGAGAACTTCCTCTCCGCCAATCCGCACTTCGCCAAATCCGCACTCGCCCGCTTCACCCCGCAGCACTTCCTCGCCCTGGTGGAAAAACACCGCATCCCCTGGCACGAAAAAACCCTCGGCCAGCTCTTTTGCGATCGCTCCGCCCACGACATCCTCAACCTGCTGCTCGCCGAATGCGCCGAGGCCAACGCCCGCATCCAGCTCTCGACCCGCATCCTCTCCGTCTCCCATACCGGCGACCGGTTCAGCGTCGAAACCTCCGCCGGCCCCATCGCCGCAGCGTCGCTCGTCGTCGCCACCGGCGGCCTTTCCATCCCCAAGATGGGCGCAACCTCCTTCGGCTACGACCTTGCCACCCAGTTCGGCCATCCCATCGTTCCCACCCGCCCCGGCCTTGTCCCGCTGGTCTTCAACCCGCAGGACCAAAGCGACTGGTGCTCGCTCGCCGGCATCTCCGCGGAAGTCATCGCGTCAACCGCCCCGCCACCAACTCGAAAGAACAAAGCTGCGCCACCCGCCTTTCGGGAAAAGATGCTCATCACCCACCGCGGCCTCAGCGGACCTGCCATCCTGCAAATCTCGTCCTATTGGCGTCCCGGCGAACCCATCTCGCTCGACCTTGCGCCCGACTTCACGCCTCCCGCCGATCCCGCTTGTCTCCACATCTTCGCCGCGCTCCTTCAACCTAACGCCCGCCGCGATCTCGCTGCCGTCGCGCAGGCCCTGCGTTCGATCGTTCCCGGCCGCTTCGCCGACCGCTGGCGTACCCTCCACGCTCGCACCCATCCCCCCGACGCCGAATCCCGCGCCCTCCCCAACACCACCCTAGCCGAACTCGAGCGCAAACTCCACGCCTGGCGCATCACCCCAGCCGGCACCGAGGGCTACGAGAAAGCCGAAGTCACCGCCGGTGGCGTCGATACTGCGTCGCTGGACGCCCGTACCATGCAGTCCCGCACCGTTCCCGGCCTCTACTTCATCGGCGAGGTCGTCGATGTCACCGGCTGGCTCGGCGGATACAACTTCCAGTGGGCCTGGGCCTCCGGCGTCGCCGCCGGCCAATCCGCATAGCATGCCGCGGGAATGTTCATGCACGGGCATTGATCGTAAGATCCGAGAACGTCCTCGCGATCGGATCGTACAGTGCTTGCCAGAAGCAGGTTGCCCCATCCACCACGACGTACAGATGATCCCGCCAGTCGGAAGGCGGAGGATCAACACAAAAGGCATTTACGTAGATTCGTCGCTGTCCTCGATGAGATACGCCCACGTACTGTCTGAAGTATTCTTCAGGATGCTCTATGTGAATGTTCGACGACCAGCCGGTAATCCTCAACTCCGAAACATGGGGGAGGTCGGACTCAAGCCCATCGATTTCAGATTTCGACGGTTCCCAGCTCCCGTAACTGTCTACGTCATGCATAACCCGTGCAGGAATCCTAGGCACAGAGCGCGAAGGTAGAACAGCATATCGCTGCTCCTTCGGAACCTGGGCAGCACCGGCAAGTAGCAGAACAGCGATACTTAATAAGCTGAAGCACCCTATACGCATTATGAATACCTTTCCTTCGGAGTATACGTCGCTCACTGCACCACCAGCGTCAGCCCCACGCTCCGCGTCAATCCTGCACTCGTCCCGCTAACCGTCACGTTGTAAGTCCCGCTCGGCGTCGGAGTCGTTGTCAGCCCGGCGCTCGTATCCGTCGCCGGAATCATGCGTCCGACCTCGCACCCAGCCAGCACCACCAGGCAGCCGAGCATCGCAAGCCCTCCCGCCCGCCGCAATCGTCTTCGCCCAAGACCCGCCAGTCCCAGAGGCAACACACCTGCAAACCAAACCATCCGCCGCCCGTCCGGAATCACCGGCCATTCGAGCGCCGCGCCAGCCACACTCGTCGCAATGGTCACGCTGAGGGCGGTCGTCCCTCCCAGCGCCGGCGCCGCTGGTGTCACCGTGCAGGTCGCATGAGCAGGCACACCCGCACAGGTGAAAGCCACCGTCCCCGGCACACCCACCACTGAAGTCAACATCAGCGGATACACGGCCTGCCCGCCCGCCGCAATCGTCGCCGAGGAACTGCCGCTGGCGCTCAGCGCGAAGTCCACGCCGATGCCCGTCAACTGCAAACTCTGCGGCGAACTCGCCGCACTATCCGCCACTGTCAAACTTCCCACGCGCGTCGCAGCCGCCGTCGGCATAAACACAATCTGCAGCGAACACGCCGACCCCGCGGCCAGGCTGGTCCCGCACGTGTTGCTTCCGGCAACCATCGCAAAGTCCCCTGCCGTCGCCATGCTCTGGATCGCCAGCGGCATGCCGCCGTTATTGCTCAACGTCACCGTCTGTGCCGCCGCGCTCAGCCCCACTCCCGTCGCCGCAAACGCCATCGCGGACACCGGCGACAGCGACACTCCCGGCGGCGCGACCCCCGTCCCGCTCAACCCCACCGTCTGCGAGCGGTATGTATCCGCCACCGTCAGCACGCCCGCACCCGCGCCCACGCTCTTCGGCACAAACGCCACCAGCAGCGCGCACGACGAGTGCCCATTCAGCGAATTTCCGCACCCATTCACCACCGTAAAATCGCCGCTCGATATCTGCGCCGCAATTCCCGTCAGCGCCGCGTCGCCCGCGTTCGTCAGCGTCACCTGCTGCGTTGCGCTCGCCGTATTCAACTGCTGCGCCGCAAACGCAAGCGCCAGCGGCGTCAGCGCATCCGTCGCCGGCAGCAGGCCTATGCCGCTCAGCGAGGCCGTCTGCGTGCCCACGCTGTCCGTCACGCTGAAGGTCCCGCTCGCCGCCCCGGAAGCCGTCGGCACAAACTCGACGGAGATCGTGCATCCCACGCCGGCCGCCAGCGCAGGCCCGCACGTGTTGGCCGAAATCGTAAAATCACCCGTAACTGCCGGCGTCTCCAGCGTCGCCGTCACGCCGCCCGTGTTTGAAATCGTAATGTTCTTGGCCGCGCTCGCCGATCCTACGCTGGTCCCGGAATATGTAACCGTAGTCGGACTCAATATGATCGCCGCTGCCGGCGCAACCGCTCCACTCAGCGCCGCCGTAGCCTGCCCCCCCGCGACATTGCCGTAAATTGTAACCATCCCGGTCGGGACCCCGGTCTGCGTCGGCAGAAAGCTTATCTGAATCGCGCAACTGGCGCCCGCCGCGATCCCGCCGCTCGCCCCCACGCACGTGTCCGTCTCTGTGAAGTCGCCCGGCATTGCAATCTGCGTCACCGTCAGCGCCGCGTTGCCCGAATTTGTAACTGTAATGGTCTGCGCTGGGCTCGCCGTGCCCACCGCTTGTGCCGCGAACGTCAGGCTCGCCGGGTTCAGCGTCATCGCCGGGGCCGCGGGATACGCCGACGTCAGCAGTGGAATCTCCCAGATCCCGCGCCCGTACGTCGCCGCGCGCAGCTCGCCGTACCGCCCATCGCCCGTCGCCAGTGCCGCTCCGGCCGCGAGCCCAACCACCGGCGCATTCGGCAATCCCGTTCCGTACACGCTCCAGCAGTTCGCCGACGCACACGTCGCAACCTCGGTCGTCACATAGACACCCGTATCCATCGCCACATACAACGTGTTGGCGTCATTGGGATCGATCAGCACCGCGTTCGCCGGGGCGTTCGGCAGGTTGCTGCTGATGTTCGTCCAACTCGCGCCCGCGTCGGTCGACCGGTACACATGCGGTGCATTCGTTCCGTTTCCGGCAAATCCCATCGCCGTCGCGTACACGGTCTCGCCGGTCGCATCGTGCGGGTCCGCCGCCAACGATGAGATATCGAACCCGCCCGGATTGAATACGCCTGCATCCGCCCCGTCGTTGGTCACGGTCGACTTGGCCGCGTCCGTCCACACTGTGCCCGCGCTCGCGCTGCCCGCCTTGCCGATTTCAAAAACGTGCCCGCCGGCGCTGCCACCGCCATCCAGAGTCCCCGCCATCCCCGCGTACAGCACAGTCGAGCCCGCATTCTGGGCGGCTACCGCACCGCTCGCCGGGCCGCCCGCCGCCAGCGATCGCACCATGGCACTCGTCCCGCCGCACACCCCGTTCGCCGCTCCGCCCATCTCCGTGCTGATCGCATTCGTCCCCGGCCAGCTCGTCCCGATCTGCGCCGGCCCGCGCCAAACGCGGCACGTGCCAATCACTGCATTCGTCGTCAGCGCCGGATCGAGCAGCAATGGCGGATCGATCAGCGACGCGTCGTCCTCCACTTGCGCGTAGCCGATCGTCGGCGGGCCGGCGAAGTTCGCCGCCGCGCACGCGCTCCCGGCGTCGCAGTACCGCACACTCACTCCCGCTGCCGTCGACACGTACCAGTTCTGCGAATTCGCCGGATCGATCGCTACCGGCCCGCCCTCGCCCGCCGCAATCTGCGGCCACGCGCCTGCGGTCGCCGTCCCCGACGCCGCCGTCCCGTTTGCCCCGATTCCCGCCAGCAGCGTCGCCGGATTCGCCGGGTCCTCGGCGAAGCTCACTACCTCGGCCAGCGATCCCAACCCTCCATTCAGATTTTGGAAGTGGGTTGCGTCGTCCGGCGAGCAGGGTGTTTGCTGCTGGTTCACTCCATCCACTGACCGCCACAACCCGCCGTCGTTCCCCACATACATCAGCGGCAAGCCGCTCGTCCCCGCGCCTGCCAGCACCGCAATCGCATGCTGCGCCGGGGACACCTTCGCCGGCGTCGCGCAGCCGTTCTCCGCATTCGTCGTGTTCCGCAGCGCGCATCCAGCGGCAATCGAACAGCGATACAGGTCCTCCGTCCCCGCAAACACCAGCGTGTCGGAGCCCGCAGCCACAGCCGTCAACGAAAGATCGTAATCCGCCTGCGCAATCGCCGTGCTGCCACTGCCCACCTCGAGCGAAGCCGAATTCAACTTCGTCGCAAACGCAATCGGACTCGTCGCGCAGTTTGTGCCCGCAAGGCCGCACACATCCTGCCACAATCCCTGGTCCAGATTGTTCACGTCCACCGTCAGCGCAAATGTGTCGCCCGTCGCCGTCTGCACCGCCAGCGTCCCGCGAAAGATTGGGCAGTTCGTATTCCCGGTCGCCCCGGGATTTGTCGGGCACGCCGTCGTCGTCAGCCCCGCCCCCGGCTGGTGCGCCAGCCGCGTCCACGTCACTCCGTCCGCCGACTGGTAATACCCGTGGAACCGCACCGCCGCATAGAACATCTGCCGCACCGGATTCCACGCCACCGCCGTCGCCGCATTGCCCGGGTACCCTCCCGGCTCCGGCTGCTGCACCACCTGGCTGCCGTCCTCGATCGTCGCCATCTGCCACGTGACGCCCGCATCGGTCGAGTAATATAGCCCCATCACGCTGTAGGTCGTGTCCGGAGCATTCACCAGCACGCCCTCCGCCGCCTGCGACATCGCCGCCACCACCAGCCCCGGCGTCGTTGTGCTCCACGCAAAGCCCGCCGCGCCCAGCCCTGCAAACGAGTGGTGCCCCGCGACTCCGTCATCCGATTCCTGCGCCAGAGTCCACGTCACGCCGCCGTCCGCCGACCGCAGAATCCCCTCGCCGTAGTACGAGTCCGACGCGTCGTTCGGATCGCCCGTCCCGGCCAGCACCACGCCGCCGCTCACGCTCACCGCCCCGATGCTCAGTGACGGCAGCACCGCCGTACCTCCGCTGAACACCGGCAGCGTGTCGGTCAGCGGAACGAATGTGGCGCTCGCCGCCGGCCCTGCCGCATTCATAGACTTCCAAACCCCGCCGCCCGTCGTCCCCACGTACACCGTGTTTCCCGTGGCGTCTGCCGGATCGATCGCCACCGACGTCACCCGCCCGGTCACGTCGCCGAAGCTCTGGCTCGCCACCTGCGCTGGCCCAACCGCGGTCCATGGCGCATTCAGAGGATTGATCCGTGGCCTTGGCAATTCCGGCGCCACCTCTGGCCTCGCCGCCAGTCCTGTTCCCTGTTCTCTGCTCCCTGTTCCCTGCCCTTGCAGCAGCGCCAGATGCTCCTGCCGCGCCGCACTCATTGCCGCCGCGGCGGAAGCTCCGTCCGCCATTGCTCGCCCCGCAAGAAACCGCCGTGCCCGCCGCGAGTGATTGGCCCGCGCCGCCATCGGAGTGCCTGCGGCCACTGCCCCGCCGGCCTCCTGCGCGCTCCCATCCATCCCACCCGGCAGCCACAACAAGCCAATCCAGCAGCACCACGCAGCCCAGCGCGCAACCCGCCTCTGTACTCGCCCCTGGCAACTCACTGCTGCACCGTTCATGCGCGTGGCCCGTCCCGCGCCGCATCATGCGATGCAGCGGGCGGAAGCAGAGCAATCGACAACATCCATAGGTGAAGCAGAGGATCGAGAGACAACTCCGATGCGTGCTCTGCGGTTGCTCTCGGAGAGTCTCTCGCGTCTTCATCGGCGGCGAAACATCGCTGCATGCAAATCGCAGCAACGCTTCGTCCAGCATCGAACAACCCAAAAGCCGGTTCGCGGTGCGCCCCCAATCTACCACCCACGGCCCTCTGGCAAAAGAGCAAATATCTGCCCTCGCCGCCGGACGAAGCCCCAACCCCGCACTGCCAGTCGACGCCCCCGCGAATCCCGCGCTCGCCCCCCAGGCGATCCTGGCGTTGTTCACGCCTCCGGTTCGTCCCTGTTCCCTAACTCCCATGCATTGAAGTACACTCCCGTCACACACCACCATCCGGGCCAGCTCGCACCAGAATCCATTTCAAGGATCAGAGCCCATGTCGACCGCCACCACGCCCCTCGCGCGTCCTCGCGCCTCCCGCCATCTCTCCAAACACCTCCTCTGGTACGCGCTCGGCCTTGCCGGTATCTCCGTTCTCTTCTGCACCGACTATCCCCTCCTCATCCACCCCGCGGACCCCTACCGCCTCAAGCTCATCGCCGATCGCTTCCTGCTCATCCCCCACGCGGTCGCCGGCATCCTCGCCACCGCACTTGGCCCCTTCCAGTTCTCCACCCGCTTCCGCCAGCGCCACCTCCCGCTCCACCGCCTCATGGGCAAGACCTACATCGTCTGCATCTGCGTCGCCGCGCCCATGGCCGGCATCCTGGGAATCCGCGGCTTCACCTTCCCCATGCAGTTCATGGGCATCGTCCAGTCCTCCCTCTGGCTTCTTTGCACCCTCGCCGCGTTCCTCACCGCGCGCAACCGGCAGATCGCCATCCACCGCCAGTGGATGGTCCGCTCGTACGCCTTCACTCTCAACTTCATCTTCTCCCGCTTCCTCAACTTCATCCCCGCCTACAACAACATGTCCGAGATCGGCCTCGCCATGACCCTCTCCCTGCTCACCGTCAGCTACTTCTTCATCCCCGAAATCGCCTTCAACTGGCGCGAACTCACCCACCGCCGCGCCTGACCAACAAAGCCGGGTGCCCCACGTTCGGCGCGCATGTCGGCGCCGACCGTGGGAATACCACTCTAAAGCAGCCGGAACTCCTCCCCACGCAGCGCCCGCATTTGCTCGATATACAGCCGCGAGTCGAACTTCCTCCCCGTACTCGCCCCCGACATATACCGGATCTTGCCAAACACCGGCCGCTCGCCCCACGCGCGGTCGAACTTGCCCAGCATCGCCCACGCAATCCCCGCATACCCATTCGGGTCGCGCCCATCCAGCTCGAACCTATCGTTCAGATAGATCGCCCACTTCACCGCCGTCGCCACATCCGGAGTCCACTCCAGAATCTTCTTCGCCCAGTACATCCGCATATAGTTGTGCATCCATCCATGCACGACCATCTGCGTCTGCGCCGCATTCCAAAGCTCGTCGTACGTCTCGCCGGCCTCAAGTTCTTTCAACGAATACAGCCGTTCCCGCTCATCCCGCGCATGTTTGGCAATCGTCTTTTTCGCCCAGTCCTCAGCGCAATCCGCCGTGTCGTAGCCCGGCGTGTATTTCACAAAGTTCACCGCCAGCTCCCGCCATGCGATCAGCTCATTGAAGAACCCGTCCCGCGCGCCCTTCAGCTTCGAATCCTCCTTCGCCGCCGCGTCCACTGCCAGCGCAATCGTCACCGGCCCAATATGCCCGACGTGCAGATACGGCGACAGCGCCGATGTCCCATCCACCCCCGGCCGGTTGCGGTCGCTCTCATAGTCCTTCATCAGCTTCGTGACAAAATGCTTCAGCCGCTTCATCGAAGCGTGATGTCCGCCAACCCATGCCTCCACCGGCGCAACGCTGCGATCCAGCTCCTTCCACCCGCGCGTCATATCCTCATGCACCGAGTCGGCAAATAGCCCTTTCGGCCGCTTCCACTCCCGCTCTGCCCTGGGATTCTCGTAGGTCCTCAGAAACTCCGGCAGCAGCCGGTACAGCCGTGGCCGGATCGTATACGCCCCATACTGCGCCCGCTCCATCAGCTTCGACGGCACCACCACATCCGCATCCACGGTCCAGAACGGAATCTGGATCCGAGCCGCCAGTTCCCGCCGCCAGCGCTCCGGCTCCCGCAGCGGATTCTCATCGCCCACCAGAAACGCCGCGCCCACATCGCTGAGAAACCGCTCATGCGATTCATGCGGAGCATTCCGCAGCACAAACCCGATATTCCGCTCCGCCAGGTCTTCCTCAACATCCACCAGCCCGCGGTTCAGAAACGCATAGTGCCGCCGGTTCGCATTCGGAAAATTCGCAATGCCCGCAAAATAAACCACCAGCGGAAGCTCCAGCGCATTCGCAACCCGCACCGCGAGATCTACCGCATGATTGTCGCGCCCGCGCTGCGTCCGCTGCATCCAGTACACAACGCACTTTCCCGCAGCATCGGGCGCCCCACCCCGCCGCACCGTCACCCGCGCATCGTCCGCCAACCCGCGCAGCGCCTCAGGAATCTCTTCCGCCAATCCACCCATCCGCCCAGTCTATCGCCGCCGCTTTCACCCCGCGCAAAATCCGCCACCGTCTATTCGTCGGACGCGCAATCAGACTCAAATCCGCGAAGGCGAGTGGTCCGCCGTAGCCACTCAATCGGGTGCCCCGTCCTAGTTCCGCTAGGGCGGGATCGCATTGACCACCCTACTGCTTGTCATTCTGAGCAAAGCGAAGAATCCCCGCATTTCGGCCGGTGGCCACCAACAAAACATGGGTGCCCTATTCATGACAGGCTCATCGTTATTGGGCAAGGCCCAGTTCTGCACAGCTCGAAACTTGACACCCACGATATAATTAAGACAGAAGCAAACAGTAGCGCGACCTTCGGGTCTGGCTCTCTTTGCGGGTGGAATTACTTTGAATAACTCAATCGCATGGCCCACCGTTTCGCTTCGGGTACCCCGTCCTGACTTGTTAGGGCGGGAAGGTGCGCACCGGCATCCCCGTTTGTATATACACACCCGCAACCCCTTTGTCATCAATCAATATTTGTATATACAGAACCGCAAGCCATTTGTTATCAACGAATCGTCATCTATACCAAAGCACTGCTATTCCGCTCACTTGAGCCAGTCGTCAGTCATGTCCCGGCGTGTATATACACACCCGCAACCCCTTTATCATCAACCAATATTTGTATATACAGAACCGCAAGCCATTTATTATCAACGAATCGTGGTATACGCGATACTGGAGCCTGCTTCACTGCCCCGCCGGATGCGCAATCACACCCAGGTCCGCCAGCCCGTTGACGAAGTACTGCGCCGCCAGCGCCACCAGCAGCAGCCCCATCACCCGCACCAAGATGCGAATCCCCGTATCGCCCAGCAGCCTCACCACCGTGCCCGAGTGGCCCAGCACCAGATAGCAGATCAGCGCCGTCACCAAAATGGAAATCAGGATCGCTCCCATCTGCCAGGGCCGCTGCACCTGCCCCACCAGCACCATCACCGACGTAATCGCGCCCGGCCCCGCCAGCATGGGAACGCCCAGCGGCACGATGCCCGCATCCTCTTTCTGTGCGGCGGCCTCGGTGTCGCCCGCCGCCTCCTGCGTCGGCGAGCGCTTGGCCTCCAGCATGTCCAGCCCGATCAGCAGCAGGACAATGCCACCGGCCAGCTCAAATGCCGGCAACGTAATGCCGAACAGCCGGAAGATCGCCTCGCCCGCGAATGCAAACCCGGCCAGCACGATCAACGCCGTCAGCGCACCCTTGCGCGCAGTGCGCTTCCGCCGCACAGCGTCGGCCCCATCGGTGATTGCCAGGAACGTTGGCAGCGCGGCAAAGGGATCGACCAGGAAGAAAATGGAGCTCAGCGCCAGCAGCGAGAAGCGCACATACACCGAGTGCTGCAGACCGTAAAAGCTAACGAAATGAGGATCGAAACTAAGATCGAGAACCACGCCTTATTGTTTCACTCTTTGCGCTGGAAGGCGCGCCGCGTAAGTGCATCGCACGCGCTGCGGAACGACCATTCACCATGCCCGCGCAGGTACATTTCCCGGGCCGCGGTGAATCCCCGTTATAATCGAGTATTCGGGTCCGAATCTGCTGAGTTCCGCATCGGCCTGGCGAGGAGTCTGAGATGCCAATAGAAACCACAACCAATATCTGGCGGAACGGCCGCATGGTCCCGTGGGAGCAAGCGCAGATCCATGTAATGTCCCACGTCGTCCACTACGGGTCGTCGGTCTTTGAAGGACTGCGCTGTTACACGACCGGCGTCTTCCGGCTGCAGGACCACATGCAGCGCCTGCTCGATTCGGCCAGGATCTACCGCATGCCCGTCGGCTATACGCTCGAAGAGCTGTGCTCCGCCGTGGTCGACCTCGTCGAGGCCAACGGTGTCGCGCCTTGCTACATCCGCCCCATCGCCTTCCGTGGCTACGGCGAGATCGGCGTCAACCCACTGAAGGCCCCGGTCGACGTGTATATCGCCAACTTCCCGTGGGGCAAGTACGTCCCCGGCAACGACGGCGCCGACGTTTGCGTCTCCAGTTGGAACCGCCTCGCGCCCAACACCATGCCCTCGCTCGCCAAGGCCGGTGCCAATTACATGAACTCCCAGCTCATCCGCATGGAAGCCGAGATCAACGGCTACTCCGAGGGCATCGCGCTCGATGTCAACGGCTACCTCTCCGAGGGTTCCGGCGAAAATCTCTTCCTGGTGCGCGGCGGCGTCCTCTACACCACGCCGCTGGCCAACTCCGTGCTCAGCGGGATCACACGCAGCTCGGTGCTCACCATCGCCAAGGCGCTGGACATTCCCATCGTCGAGCAGGCCCTGCCGCGCGAGATGCTCTACATCTGCGACGAGGCCTTCTTCTCCGGAACCGCCGCCGAGGTCACCCACCTGCGCTCCGTCGACAGGATCCTCGTCGCCGACGGCAAGATGGGACCCATCACCTCGGCCATTCACGCCGAGTTCTTCGCCATCGTCAACGGAACCAAGCCGGACCCATACGGCTGGCTCACCTCGGTGAAGGTTCCGGTCGCGGAGCCGGTCGGCGTCTAGTGGATCACGCTCATCGTCCGGTCCCACCGCGCGAAGTCGACGAGTGCATCCGCACGGCTCTCGCGGTGCCCGGTCTCGTCCTCTGCCATCGCTGCCGCGGCAGGTTGTCCCGGCGTCGAGTTCGTGTCGTTCAGTGAGAAATAAATCAGGAAGGGTTTGACCACAATGGCCGCTCGCGGAACAAAGCCCCAATACCGGCTGTCCTCGCTGTTGTTGCGGTTGTCGCCCAGCACAAAATAGTCGTCCGGCGGAACCGTAAGCTCGCCGTTGACAACCAGCGAATGCATCTCAATCCACCAGCGCGAGTCGACGCCCGGGTCGGCGCTCACCAGGCGCGGAAAGTCATCGCGGTAACTGTCCGCAGCCGAAGGCCGGAAAACAGCATACGGTTCGGGTAACGCATAGCCGTCGACATAAACGCGGCCGTCGCGCAGGTGAATCCGGTCGCCGGGCAGGCCGATGACCCGCTTGACCAGATGCAGCGACGAGTCGACCGGGTAGTGGAAGACAATCAGGTCGCCGCGGCGGATGGTGCTGGTGGGAGCCATAACGCGGGGCCGGCCTTCCAGTCCAATGTCTTTGTTGACCAGCAGAAAGTCGCCGACCAGCAGCGTTGGCTCCATGGATTCCGATGGAATGCGAAACGGCTGCACCGTAAATGTAATGATGAACAACGCGATAACGATTACGTTCAGCAGCGATTGAAACGCCTGCAGCAGCCCATGCCGGTGAGGCAATACGGCAGGCTTGGGGTTCGGAACAACATCGAACTCGGCAGCCGGTTCCTCTTTGCGCGACAGAACCTCGTCCATCGCCGGCTCCTGAGTTGGCTGCTGGCCGAGCTGGCTCGAGTCTCCGCCGCTCTCGACTGCCACGCTCATGGCGCAAGTTCCTCCACCGCACGGCTGGACCGCTTGCGCGCAGGCAAATCGGCGGCACTCGCAGCATGACCATTCTTGCCGTTGAGCAGACTCGCAAGGGCCCGGCGCGCCGCCTCCTGCTGAGCGAGTTTCTTTGTGGTGCCCTCCGCTTCCGCCAGCGTGATCGAACCGCCCTCGCCGTCGGTCACGCGCACCTCAATGCGAAAGTTCTTCCGATGGTCGGGGCCGCTCTGGTCCGTCAACACATACTTGGGCTGGCCCGAGCCCACCGACTGGAGATGCTCCTGCAATGCCGACTTGTAGTCGCCCACCGCGCCCGAGAACGGCTCCGTCGAGCGCAGCGCGTTGACCAGATCCGCCTCGGCCGGCTCAACAATATAGCGGTGGACAAAGTCGCGCGCTGGGGCCAGGCCCCCGTCCAGGTACATGGCGGCGATCACGGCTTCGAGCGCGTTCGCCAGCAGTGCCGGCTTCTTATGGCCGCCGCTGTGCTCCTCGCCGCGGCCGAGGCGAAGCATCGGGCCAAGCGAGATGCGCAATGCCACCTGCGCCAGGTTCCGGCTGCTCACCAGCGACGCCCGCAGCCGCGTAAGATCGCCCTCGCGCAACGTGGGAAAGCGGCGATAGAGCGCCTCGGCCACCACCAGTCCAAGCACCGCATCGCCGATAAACTCAAGCTGCTCATTGTCGGATCCGGGGTCGGGTGTGCCTTCCGCGTTGTTCTCATAGGCAAGCGAACTGTGCGTCAGCGCCAGGGTCAGCAGGCTCGGGTTCTTGAACTTATAGTCGAAGAAGCAATCGTCGATCGGCATGATTTTCATGGGCGCGCGCGCCGTGCGCACAACGGCGCCGTTGGCCTTGGCGGGCGATGGAACCGGTTGTGCGGCCGCCATCTGGCCAGACTCTTCTGCGTTGTCGTGCCGCGTCGTCAAATTCGACCCCCGACGGTTCGTCGAACCCTCAGTTTACCGGACTTGCCCACCCCCGCGGGACTGTCCGCAGGCGACTCACTGGGGCGGGGTTGGCCGGTAAGATTCCTTTTCCGCCTTCCCGCTCGGATCCAGTTCGTCCGGATCTCCCGGCGCGTCAGACGTCGCGGCGCGCTTGGGCAAGGTGAAGGGCTGCTTGATGCCCTTCTCCGCAGCCGCCTTGGTGTCGGGCTGGCTGTCGCGGTTGGCCAGTGCAACCCGGTACTCGGCGACTGCCTTGTCCCGCTGCGGGAGGATCTCATCCGGATTGTCGGGATCGCGGGCTATGTCGTACATCCGGCCGAGGTAGATATGCGCCCAGGCGATTGTCCGCGGGTCATGGGAGAGATGGACGGTCTGGGTCAGATGGTCGAGTGCCTCGCTCGGATCACCCTCCATCAGGGCGATGCGGCCCAGCACATAGTGCGCCTCCGCGTTCGCTGGATCGGCCTTCAGTGCGGCTTCAGCGATCTCGCCGGCACCGTCCACGTCGCCCTTCATCAGCTTCGCTTCCGCCAGATTCATTCCTGTAAGGGCCCGCGGCGCGCGTTGCACCGGATCGCGAAATGCGAGGTCGCCGCCGGAGCCCTCCGGCAGAAAAGCGATCTGCTCATCGCGATGGCGCTCACGGTCGACATCCATGCCGTAGACCATCTGGCCGATATTGTCCTTCAGACTGCTGCCTTCCCTCTCCATCGCGCCAAGCTTGCCATAGAAGTAGTCGACCAGCACCCAGCCCTGACGCATGTCCAGGTCGACCGCCTTGCGGCGCACCGCCTCAGCCTGGCGGTCGTAAAGTGTCATCTCGGCCTGGTAGCGATCGAAGTCCGAGCGGTCCTTCACGGCGTTGGGTTTTTCTGGAACCGGGATGCCCACGTCCATGGTCTGGGCCTCAACTGCCTTGATCAGGCACTCGGTCAGCAGCAGGTCGACGTGGGACTTGTAGGAGAACTCCAACGGCGCATCCTGAACCGCCCTCAGCAGCGGAAGCAGCCGCTCCATCGCGCCGGGGCTGGCATACACCATGGGCTCGATGGTGAAGTGAAGGTAGGTGTGCCGGATCAGGTCCATCGGCACGCTCGCCGCAGGCTGGGCTGCCGGCGAAACCACAACCACGTAATCGTCCCCGTAAATACGCGCGTTGGTCGCCGCGGGCGAGAGCATCGGCTCCAGCAGCACCAGGAACCGGCGCCCCTCGTAACCGCTCTCGGGCAAATGCAGGTAGATGTCCGTGTTCAGCACCATCTTGGTCAGTGGATTGTGGATGCGGTCGACAAAAGCTTCGTACTCCGGATGGTGCTCGAACCACAGCGCGTCCAGACGCACCGCTTCAGCGAAGGTCCGCAGCAGCGGCAGGATCTCCACCACCTGGTTCGCATCCGGCGGCAGGTCGCTCTCATCGACTGCCGGTGTCAGCATGGGAGGCGGGCCCAGGTAAAGCGCGAGCGAAACATACTGCGCAAGCGAGCGTCCGGAATCGTTGAGGGCATGCTCGCGGATGAACGTGCACACGGCATCGCGCGCGTCACGGGCAGGCGCCGAGGCGGCCAACTCCCCGTTGATCTCGTCGCGGACCTTCTGCCTCACCGGACTCGACTCGGCGAGACCCGCGTCGTAGCCGCACGCGTTCAGCGCTACCGCAACGTCAAACAGAGATTCGCTGGTCTCCAGTGTGATGGCGGAGCCACCAGCCTCAGGCTGCGCAATCCGCGACCGGGGTGCCTGCGCAACGGCCGACGATCCCGGATTGCTCGATGAAGAGGAACCCGGGGAAGAAGACTGCGCGAACAAGGGGCGCTGCACCCCAGATCCGGAGACCAGCAACGAGGCCGCGGCAAGGGCGATCTTGAGTTGCCGGGATAGGGGAATTCGCTTCAGACAGACCACAATAATTCGACGCTCCCCCCGAGTTTAAGAGAGCAGCGTGGGGATAGCAAGCGAAGACCAGCTGAACCCGGACCGCAGCGGCAACAATCTTGCGGTGCTTCGGCTGCCAAAAACCCTACCCGTGGACCGAGATCCCGTCGAACGTAACCACCACACGCCCCCGAATGGGCACACCAAACGCGCTGGCCGGCTGGAACACGCTTCCCAGCAGCTGATCGGCCACCTGCGTACTTACGGCTTCGTCCTGCGGACCGGAGACGATCGTAAAGTCGTAGACTCGCCCGGAAGCATCCACCGACGCTTCCACCACAATGGTGGTGTCGCGCGCCGTGACGATATCTCCCGGAGACACCGTGGAATAAAGAAAGTGCGGTGAGGTAAGCGCGCCCAGGGGCTCGTCGTTGGCCAGCACCGGCTGCGGCGCGGCGACCATGCCGAGCAGAAGCATGATGCTGCCCCCCAGCACGACCGTGCCGGCGAGCCCGGCCGACAATTGCACGACGAACGGCCGAACCGCGTTGTCCCACGCCAGACTCAGGCGGTCCGTCAGGCGCGATTCGCGCCGAGCATGTTCGTGCGAGATCGCAATCCGCAGTTTCAGCGCCAGGTCCGCGGGGGCCTTGGCCGGCCCCAGTGAGGAAATGGCCTCCTGGGTCAGCCGCCATGCGGCCAGTTCACGTGCGCAATCCTCGCACCCGGCGACCCGTTCGCCGTTGGCGCCATCTTCAAAGCCATCGATGTGGCGCGAAATCTCCAGCATCTCGTGGCCGCCGATCGCGCCATCGAGATACGAGGAGAAACAGGCCTGGATCTGCGTGCATGGCTTGCGATTCATCGTGATGCCTCCAGATAGGACCCTGCTCGCGAATCGCTTGCGGAACCGGCGGGCACCCTGGCCGAACCGCTCCGCTCAGGCGCAAGCAACTCGCGCAAAGCGGCACGACCGCGCGTGATCCGCGACTTCACCGTACCCAGATTCACCTGCAGAATCTCGGCTATCTCTTCGTAGGTGAAGCCTTCGATCTCGCGCAGCACCACCACCGTGCGGAACGCCTCCGGCACCTGGCGCAAACAGGCTTCCACGCGCTGGTGGAGTTCTTGCTGTGCGGCGTGGTCGAAGGGTGAGCGGCCGCTATCGGCCAGCGTAGCCCCGAACACCTGGGACTCACCGTCCGCATCGTCAGCCCCGCGCGAACAGCACGGCGCTTCCATTGCGATCTCGCGGCGCTTGTGCCGCGACCACCAGCGCCGCTGGTTGGAGGCTTCGTGCAGCGCGATCCGGTAGAGCCACGTGCGCAGACTGGACTCGCCTTGGAAGCCGCGGATATTGCGAAACACCTTGATGAACACCTCCTGGGCAATGTCGGAGGCGTCGGCCGGGTCCTGCAGGCTGCGCGCAATCAACGAATAAAGCTGCTGGTGGTATTGCGCGATCAGTTGGGCAAAAGCGACCTCAGAACCAGCCTGCAACTCGGCGACGAGGGCTGCCTCTTCACTTGGAAGATCGACTACGCTCGCCAGATTGCCCATTGCGCTGCCCGCCTGCATCCCAGGTATCCTTAACGTACGACTTTGCCGAACCTGTTGCAAACCTTCTCTCGAGCCAGCGCCGCATGGCCCCGTTGCTGACCGGGTAAACCATTCGGGAGCGAGATTTACCTGCGCCGCCGGCGGCCGAGTGCTCGCTCACTCTGTATCTATAGACACCGGGCTGTAGGGGAATAGTTCCCGAATCACGCGAAATAGTGCCGCCAAACTCGTGGCGGGGTTTGACTCAGCGGCCCGCAGGTCTGAGAATAGAAAGAGTCCTTCCTGAGTGTGGGCCTGTGGCGCAGCTGGGAGCGCGCTTCCATGGCATGGAAGAGGTCATCGGTTCGATCCCGATCAGGTCCACCAATCAACCCATTACAAATCAATAGATTAGCGAAAGCTCAAAACCTCCTTCCCGGAGCGTTTGGTGTCATTTGGTGTCAAATTTTCAAAACATTTTAGAGACACCGCTCCGCGCTTGCTTTCACGTCCGCCGAAGAACGCCGTCGTTGCCGGAGCTTTTGCCCCATTGCGGCGTTCTTTTAATGGCTGTTTCCGCAACTCCAGATGAATGGAGTTGACGGTCGACTGCACGCTCTCGGGGATCTCCTGCATATATACATCGGTGGTCGTTGCCGTCCGGGAGTGCCGCATCAATCCTTGAACGTCCTTCACCGTACCCTTCTTCTGGGCCAGCGTCGCGATCGTTCTGCGGATCACCTGAAACGTCAGCTTCGGCAGATTCAGGTCGCGGGCGAGCTTATGAAGCACCCGCTTGCGGTAGTTGTCCGTGTCCATGAAACTTCCAGCCTGATTCGCAAAGATGAAAGCTTCAGGAGACGGGTCCGGACACTCCGACTTCCACGCGTCGAGATCGGCAGCGAGCGTTTGCGGGATATGAATGACCGAGAGACTCTTCTTTGTTTTGCCCCAAGCACGGATGTTTCCCTTGTAGACGGTTTCCGTGACGCTCATCGCGGAAGCTTCTGAGTCGAAGCACTTCCATTTCAGAGCGAACAGTTCACTGGGACGAAGAGCGTTGGTCATATCCAGTTCCAGCAGAGTCCGATCACGCGGCCCTAACGCATCGAGAGCCGAACGGAGCTGATCCCAGGTCAGACTGGTTGTGTCGGTTTCACGCAACTGCGTTGGCACCTTCACTTTGCGTGCAGGATCTTTCGCGAGAAAGTCTTGATCGACCGCCTCGGCGAAGATGTCCCGGAGGTATGCACGCATCTGCAGCACTCTGTCCTTGGATCGGGTTGTGGCCAGCTTGTTCAAATGAAGCTGCAAGCTGAACTTGTCGAAGTTGACCAACGGAACCTCCCCGAGCGGGTCGATGAGATCGCGTTGAATGAGAATCGTCTTCGTCTTGGCTGTCTCCTCTTTCCAGGCAGCCTCTTTCAACGGAAGGAACCGATTCTCGACGAACCAGGCGAAGGTGACAGAACCGTCGTTCATGATTCTGGTAGGGGAGCCTGGCTGCCCTACTTGCTTTGTGAGTTCACGCTGCAACGCTTCGCGGGCTTCGAACTTCGACATCTTGGTCTTCAACCCGAGAATAATCGGAACGCGGACGGACTTTTGCTCATCAGTGATCGGATCGTTCACCACCTTGCGGTAGTACCCGTACCACTGTTTCCCACGGAGAGTGACATACCCTCGCTGGTGCGAAGTACCCATTCATTTCCTCAGTTCTGTGGCGGGAAAGGATAGGGCCTGTCTCCATTTTACCGGCGTTCCATGAGGGAAAAAGAGAAAGGCGATGCCACGGTCAATCCGTCCGTTCGCGGTCCGGCGCGGAGACAGACGAGCACCCTCGATTAGGGCTGGATCAATTCACGCGCGTCGACGCATCGCGCTCAGCCGCTCGCGCTCGTCGATGAAGGCTTCAATCCCGCTCAGGCGATAACGAAGCGCCCCGTCCCCCATTCGAATAACTGGCAAAAGGGGCTTCTTCCTCGACGAGTGATCCCAAACCCAGTCCGTGCTGACGTTGAGGCGTCTGGCAACATCTTCAGCAGTGAGAAGTGGCTCTAGCTCGGTGACCCGTGTTGGCGGCTTCCGAAGCGGTGGACGGGCCGATTGCCTCTCGGTCGAACTTGAGACCCCAACCGATTCAGTAGTATCGAAGGACGAAACGAACCCAGACGTATTTCCCATGCAACACCTCCGCGCTTGTCGATCAACTTCGAGGGTGAAGTCTCCGCTCACTCCAGTCCAATACTTCCTGTCGATTTCGCCCCAGTTTTTGTCTATGCCGTAGGGCATGACTCACCCGGCTGACGGTTACCTGCAGGAACCCGGTCACCTCGCGGAGCCTAATTGACTTCCTTGATGCATCGCCGAAAATAAGAATTAGCACCGGTTTTCCACAGCCGATGACTTGGGCCTGTGGAATCGACGAAAGCCAAGCGGGAGTTCCGTAGGCCGATGTCCGATTCCCTCACATTCCGTCTGCTTCGCTACATCAAGGCCTCCGCTGAGACCTTGAATTTCACGCGCGCGGCGGAGCAGGTTTTTGTCGCACAATCCTCGCTTAGCCATCAGATCGGGAAGCTCGAAGACAATATCGACGTGACGATCTTCGACCGTTCGCAGAGCGGTTTGAAGCTCACCCCGGCAGGGCGCATGGTCGCAGCTTATGCGGAGAACACTTTGCGGGAGTGGGAACAGACGCTGGTCATGGCACGGGCCGTGCAGCGCAATGAGGTTCCCCCGCTGCGGCTCGGCTTTTCCTCATTCATCAACGTGAAGCTGATGGAACAATTCCGCGAGGGTTACGAGAGGATGTTCTCCGGTTGTGCCATCCGACTGATGAGCGGAGACCCTCATCTCTGCTTGCAGCGACTAGAAGCTCGAACCCTTGACTGTGCGATCCTCCCGCTGCCTATCGACCCGACTCTTTACTCTGTTCAACAGATCGCACAGTCCCCGCTCGTGCTATGCATGCGCTCAGACGATGTCCTTGCTCATCACGCCCAAGTTGATATCCATAAAGCTGCCAAGCGCATCACAGTATTCCGTGACCCTGAGCTTCACCCATCGGCGCACTCGCGCCTCATGGATATGTTCGGGGAACTGGGTCTCCCGGTACATCTCGCTTGCTCCGCCCGCACCCCCGCTGAAATCCAATGGATGGTCAAAGAGCGGTTCGGACTTGCGCTCATCGACCAGCTGACGCCGCTTGACTCTGGACTCATAACCCGACCGATTGCAGGCGTAAATTGGACGGCCGATACAGCGTTCGTCTACATGACCCATACAGATCACGTCGCTCTGCCGTTCATCGAACGTTTCCTCCGAGGGACCTGGAACGATTCACGGAGAAGAAGACCTCCATTCAAATCCCGTAACCCCGATCAAATGGAGCTGCTCGGATAGACCTATCGAATGTCATCGACAAAATGTATGGCGAAATCGATAGGAACTGTTGGACGAGATCGTGAAGCGGCCTTAGGTTTTTGCTCATGGCACAAGTACACGCCATCAGGAGAATGCCGATGTCACTTCGTTCACGCTTCGGAAATCGCAACTTGGAAAGAAAGCTTATCCATGCCATCCGCGCGATGGCTCCCACCCTTCTTGCTCTGACGGTTTCGAGTGTTGCCCATGCCCAGGGAACAATGGACTTCTCCGGGGCGCAAACGCTCATGGGAACATTCAAGACGTTCGCGATCTACGCGGGCGCAGTCATTTGCTTCGGCGGCCTGATATTCGCCGGGATCCGGATGATGAGCGGTCGCTTTCAGGATGCCATTCCGGGTCTCTTCGGTGCGCTGTTCGGTGCGGCTGTGCTCGGTTGGGGCGCGGGCTGGATTGACTCTCTCACCGGGCAGTCGATGTAGGAGCTGCCATGCATACGACCAAACGGGGAGAGCCGTTACCAATCAATCAGGCGTTGAACAGGCCGAGGGCCAAGCTTGGCCTTGAGCTTCCAGCGTGGATGGCGATCGTGTTTGTGACCGTAACGGCTTTCCTCGCAGGGTTCCGAATGCTGGCGATCCTGAGCTTTCCAGCACTGGCGGGTGCCGCATGGCTGATCGTCCGCAAACACCCAAAGATGTTCCAACTCTGGGGCCTGAGCCTCAACCAGAAGTCTTACTATGACCCGCGCAAATAGTGAACAACTGAAACACACTCCATGGTTTGCGAAGGCGGGGGCAGCCTGCAGCATCGTCCCCATCTCCCGCTTCGTCGGACCGAACATCTTCGCTCTGAAGGGCGGCGGCTACGGGTGCCTCTTCTCTCTCACGGGCCTGGACGAAGAGGGGTTGACGGATCAGGGGCTTGAGGCACGCGTTCGCCAGATTGAGGGCGCCCTGCGCGGGCTACCGGAAGGATCTTGCCTCTACCAGTACACCCGAGTCATGTCGGGGTTCGATCTTCCGCGGCAAAATCGGTATCAGAATGATGTTACGGAAGCATTTGCCAGCGACCGTCTTGCCTATCTCAACAAGAATGCGGCGTTTCGCCGGATCGACCTTCACTGGTGCCTGACGCTGGAGCCTTCACAGGTCAAAGCCTTCGAGCGCAAGCCGAAAGACAATGCCATCGAGACCTCAAGCATGCTGGCCGACTTGGAGAAGACGGCGACTCTGCTCGAAGGGCATCTCGGCAGCGCGCTCGGCTTGCGACTACTTGGTAAGGTCGAAGTGTTTCAGTTTCTCAGCTATCTCTTCAATCTCGAAGAGTGGGCCAGCCATGACCAACTCCGCGGCGACACGGGCGTAGACCGGCAGATCGTGAAGAGTCCGGTGGCATGGCACAGCGATCATGTGCAGGTCGGCCAGCGCCACGTCCAGATGTTCTCACTGAAGACAACGCCCGAGGCATCGCGTCCCTGCCTGTTCTCCGGCCTCCTCTCGCTCGACTGTGACAGCGTCCTCTGCTCAACGTGGCGACTGAAGTCCACATCCGCCGCCCGCAGCGAGATCGACGCCCAGGAAAAGTTCATTTCCTTCTTCAAAGTCGGAGTGTTCACGCGCGTTATGAGCGGGCGGGATACCGCGTCGCTTGAAACCGGCGCTGGAGCGAAGGCTGCCAACAACAACGTCGATGACCTGGGCGAAGTTATCCGGTCGCTCGACAAGAAATCTCAGGGTGAGTTCTCTCTTCGCTTGCTGTTGGCTGCTCACAGCCCGCAGCAACTCCGCGACGTTGTGCCGGCAGTTCACCGCATCTTTGTTGACGTACGGGCGCAGGTGATGGAGGAGACTCTTGGGAACTTGTCAGCCTTCTATGCGATGTTCCCCGGCAACCACAGGTTCAATGTCTTTCCGCTGTGGCTGGCGGAGGACCACCACGCTCGTCTGTCCTCCGTGTTCGTTCCGCACATCGGGCATACGCAATCGGAGGACCTCGGCTCGGAATACCTCAACATCTTCGAGACCCGGACCCGGACACCATTCTTTCAGGACGTGTATGTGGACGGCGTCCGCGTCATGCTCATTATCGGGCCAACCGGGACCGGCAAGTCCGTACATGGGAATCAGATCATTGCGCTCGAACAAAAGTATGGCGGCTTTACCTACATCTTCGATATCGGGGGCAGCTATGAGAGTGTGGTCGAACTGTATGGAGGAAAGGTCGATCGCGTCGGCAAAGATGGTCCGCGGGTCAATCCGTTCGCGCTGGAGCCGACCGAGAGCAACATCAAGTTCCTGTATTCATTCGTCAAACTCCTGTTGACCAATGGCGGGGCGGAGCTTGAACCGGAAGACGATGACGTAGTCCATAAGGCCGTGCAAGACATGTACCTTCTCGACCCCACGAATCGTCGCCTGTCGAACCTCTTTCTTCCGAAGAAGCTCGACCGCTATTTATCGAAGTGGGTTGGTAAAGGGATATACAACGCCGTATTCGACAACGTGGACGACAGTCTCTCCCTGTCGCGGCTTCAATGCTTCGACTTCCAGGGTGTGAACAACGAGCAGTATGCCGACCTGATCGAGCCATTGATGGTCTGGCTACTCCGCCGCATCAACGATGTTCTCTACAACCCCGCCAATCTTGGCGTCCCAAAGCACATCCTCATCGAAGAGATCTTCTCTTCGATGAAAAACAAGCAACTTCTGGACGGTGCGCTCGCTTCGATCAAGACTGTCCGCAAGAACCTTGGTGGGGTGACCATGATCGGCCAGTCCGCCGACGACCTCGGCGCGAATGCTGACAGCATTGTGAACTCCTGTACGTCGTTCCTCTTCCTCAAGGACGCCACCTTCAACCGCAAGCGGTACGCCGAGCTGTTCAAGATGAACGAGCAACAGATCGCGCTGTTCGAGAGTTTGCAGGACCGCGAAGGGCTATACATGCGGCGCGATGGGCTGACCAAGGTCGTCACCCTCAATCTCGACAGCCGTAGCTACGCAACGTTTTCAACCAAGCCGAAGGACAGGGTACGCCGTTCGAAGCTGATCGCGAAATATGGACTCTCCGAAGGCATTGCTCGGTTCGCCCAGGGCGAGACTGCCTGACCCATTACCGATTCTCCAACCGAAAGGATCATCCGTGAAACCGCCCATCACCATCTTCGTCGCCTGTGGCCTTGCGCTCGCCGGTTGGTCCGTAACCGGCTTTGGCGCTACCCAGCCCCGTCCGCTTCAGCCGAATGCTCCCCGCTCCGTCACCGTCTCCGAGGCGCAGACTCCGCCTGTCATTCGAGCGGGCCTCTTGCAATCGACTCTCATCATGCTTCCGTCCGAGGAGAAGATCGCCACGGTCTTCGGCGGAGACACGGTGGACTGGGTCTTCGATGGCGGCCATGTGGCCAGCCGATTCATCAGTGTCAAACCGAAGCTGGCAAACGCGACGACAGATATCCATATCGTCTCGGACCACGGCAACGAGTACACCCTCCAGCTTCAGGAGATCTCAAACGACTCAGACCCGCACTTTGATTCCAAGATCTTCATCGTTCCCGGCGACAAGGCAGCCAAGGACAGGTTGACGGACATGCCTGTTTTCGTGCCTGCCGCCGAACTGGACAAGGCAAAGCAGGAGGCGGTCGCAGCCAAGGCGGCGCAGACTGCCGAATTGAAGGCGGAAGAGGTGAAGGCGGAGACCTACCGAAGTCAGTATCCGGGCAGTCTGCACTTTGACTTCACCTGGGACCAGAAGAAGGGCAAGGAACTCGGATTGGAGCAGATATGGCACGACGACAAGTTCACATACCTGCGCGGCCAGTTCCAGGAAACGCCAGCACTCTATGAACTGAAGGACGGAAAGGGCTCGCTTATCAACTTCGACTACAACTCCGGTCTCTACACCGTGCCGAAGCAGCTGGACAACGGTTATCTGGCAATTGGCAAGAAGAAGGTTGAGTTTCATCGCATCGACGGGAGGAACTAGCCATGCCGGAAATAGATCAGAATGCGCCCGCTACCGTTCCGCCGCAGCGTGAGGCAAGCAGTCCGGTAAAGAAGAGCACGCCTATCGTCATCGGGCTCGTTGCCATCGTGGCCCTGATCGGCATTGCGAATGTTTCGAGCCTTGTAAGCGGCAAGAAAAAGGCGGCACCGGCGAGCGCCCTGCCGATGCGTCCATCGTCAGCCAATCCACAACAGGTATCGAGTTTCGAGACCCAGCAACAGATCGAGGCGCAACACGATACCGACAGCAAACGGCAACAGGAGATCGCTGCTGAGATGCAGCAACTCCAGGCGGCGGAGAGCGTGCCGGGGCCAGAGGCCGCCGGTACGCCCCCTATGACCGCAGCGCAGCGTTCGGCGATCTACGGGGACAGCCCCAACGCCCCGCAGCAGACTTCCAACGTCTCGCAGGCTCAGGCGGACGCCAAGCAAAAGGCTTTGGAGCGCGAGAAGCTGCACCAAGACGCGCTCAATAGCGATACAGTCGCCATCGACTTTGCACATCCGTCAGTTCCGAGTCCGGCTACAGCGGCGACGCCGCAGCCTCCGTCCGCCGCGCTCGGGGAACATGATGAGATGGCTCAGAAAGTGTCCACAGAAACCCCAGCGCCGGAAAGCGGACAGGGATCAAAGCAGCAGCACGACGTCCAAACCGCTACAGAACAGCAGCCAAAGCCAGCGGCCAAGACCGATCCAATGGCTCCCTACGACTTCGACACATACCAGGGGCACCTTTACCGCGTCTTCGAGGGAACGGTCTTGGAGGGTGTCGTCACCAACCATATCGATGGCGGCTTCGCCGGCCCGATTCTCATCATGCTCACCACTGACTACTACTCCCACGATCACCAGCAGCTTCTTATGCCGCAGGGCACACGGCTGATTGGGACCGTCCAGAGCGTCGGCAATGCCCAGCAGCGCAAGATGTTCGTCACCTTCCACCGCGCTATCTGCCCGGATGGGTTCTCGTTGGAGCTGGACAAGTACGTGGGATTAGACCCGTTGGGGACGACCGGCCTTGCAACCAAGGTTGACCACGGATACCTGCAGGCGTTCGCCGCAGCGGCGGCAGTCGGAGGTTTGGGTGGACTCGCCCAGATCGGCAACAGCGCCAGTATTCTGTCGCCCTCAACTGAGATTCGGGACGGAATCTCAGAGCAGTCCGCCGCCGAGGGCGAACAGGTGCTCAATCACTTCCTCAATAGGCTGCCGATCATCACGCTCAAGGAAGGCTCTCGCGCCCGCGTATACATCGGCACCGACATCTACATCCCGTCCTACGCGGAGCATCGCGTCGATCCAACCCTCTAACTGTCCTTGCCTAAGGAGGCCGCATGAAGCTCAACAGGAAACAAAAGAAGTACCTCATCGTCGGTGGATTACTGCTCGCTACGGCGACACCGGGTTTCGCTCTCTTCGGCGTGGGCGACATCGTCTTCGATCCCACCAGCTATGCCAGCCTAGTGTCTCAGCTCACTACGATCGAGACGCAGTACAACATGCTGAAGAACAACATCACACACTTCTCTTTGAAGCAGCAGTGGCAGACCACGCTCAACACACTCAAGAATGCGAACGTCACCAATATGTTTGGCGAAACAGCCGGCATGAGCATCGCCCTCAATACGAACTCGCCCAGCGCGTCCGTGTCGGCATGGAAAACTGCGACTGTTCCCGTAAACAGCGGGACCAGCGCATACCTGCAAGGCCAGACCGTGGGTAGCAGCACGCAGCTGTCGCAGCTTGCCATGATCGAGATGTCCGACTCAGTCTCTCCGGACTGCCTTACGGCGGTCGGTCAATACCGTGCTGCCAGGGGCCAGAACGTGACGCCCAATGGTGCCCTCACGCAACAGCAACTCGATTCCAGTGACTTCACAAATACGGAAGTGGAACAGCTCAACCTCCTCAATGCTGCAGAAGCACAGAAGATGTCCGAGTTGCAGTCGCAAGGTACGCTCCAGACCTGTGTCGCCTCGCAGATGACCGTCGCCAACATGCAGCAGCGGAACGCCGCCGCCCAGGACCTCAATACCGCTGCGTTCGTCCAGCAGCAACGGTCAACCAACAACGTGAACGCCACCCAGGAAAGCAACACCTGGCAAACTTACCTCCCGTAGGAGCGGTGAAACGATGCTGAATGCAATCAACACGAAACTGCTCATCGCAATTCTGGCGGCGCTGACCGCCATAGGCGCTGCCGTCGTCTACCAACGGAACCAGAGCGAGAAGGCTGCTGCGGCCGCCGCGAAAACCGCGGCAATTCTTCAGCAACAGCAGGACGATGCCGAGGCACAGAAGAAACGCGACGAGACGTTCCGAAAGCAGGTTGAGCAAGACCGGAAACAACACAACTCCGCAGCCGCACACGAAGGCAAGACCTGGAAGACTTACTTGCCGTAGCCCCTACTGAAAACAGCATCCAGAGAGATTACCGACATGGCTCCCATCGTTCTGCTAGCACAGGCCCTTCCAAGCACGAGCTCCGGCGTCGATTGGCTGTATCAGTTCACCAACAATCTGACGAACCTGACGACACAGAACGGCGGGGCCCTCACCCAGTTCGGAATGACCGAACTGTGCTGCATCGCCCTCTTCACCCTGATCAGCATGGTCGTCAATTGGCAGACCTCCACCATGACCTTTCGCCTGCACCATCAGCCCGTTCAAGCGGGCGATCTGACGAGATTTCTCCTCCAACTCATCATCTGCTGCCTGCTGGAAAGCTACTGGGTGAATCCGTTTCCAGGGGCGAGTTTCGGTATCAACCACTTTTTCTCCTACATCGCCCAGGCGATGGTCGCTGCCTTCGATCAAAGTTCGCTTGATTCCTTGCTCCAGTTGCTCAAGACTGCCGGCGATAACACCTCGATGCCGTCGTTCACAGCGCCGGTTCAGATCCTCTGCTACTTCCTCGTTCAGATCCTGTTAGGCCTGGCATCCGCGATCCTTTTTCTCATCAATTGCAGCGCCTTCATCCTCTACGGAGTCACAGCGCTCTTCGGACCGATCTTCGTCCCATTGCTCATGACGAAGACATTCCGAGCCAAGTTCTTTCACTTCCTCGATGTGCTGATCAGTTTCGCCATGATTCGGGCCGTAGCCGCAGCCTTCATCTTCGTGTGGTCTGGGTTCATGAACGCCTTCATTCAGCAGACCTTCAATGGGAACTATTCCATAGAGTTGTGGCTTGCCAATCTGATCCCCTGCACAATGGTTTTCATCGCCTTCATCATCAATATGCTCTTCATCCCCAGCATGACCCAAGCCATCTTCGGCGGAGCAGCCGGATTAGCAGATGGCATGTCTAAGATCATAGGGGCTCTTGGGTCAATTGGAGCAATGGCGGGAGGAGCGTAATTAATGCTTTCGTACATATTCGGCCTTTTGCTGCTTAAGAAGTTTGGCCTTCCGAGACCAGTACGCTATGCGCTACTTACGCTCATGGCGGGTCTAGTGATCGCCGTCGTGATCTACACAGCCAACCTCTTCCTGACTCTTCCCGAAAGGACTTCTGGTCATCATGTCCAGCACAACTCTAGTCAATGACTCTCGACTCACATCGGAACAATCTCTGTTGACAGACGAGATTGGGAACGAGGTCTATGCCTCCCACTACGCCGAGCGGAGACTGAGCCGATTCGTCATCGGAACGGAGACGGTTCTCCTTCTCGGAGCATTCGCTCTGATCTTTTCTCTAGCCCATCGACCCGTCGCTAATCGGTACATCCGGATCGACGAGATGGGCCGCGCCCAGGCCATCGCTTACACCGACCTCAATTACAGCCCACGCGAGGGCGAAGTGCGAACATATCTAACCGATTGGGCGAATTATCGGTACACCGTCAGCCGCGAAACCATCGCCAAAAAGTACCCGCTCAACTACTACTTTCTGTCGCAGAACCTCGCCACTCAGTTGATGGGCCAGGACAACCAGAATCATCTCGTCTCCCAGGTGGTCGGCGGTCAGGTTGAACAGAGCGACGTAGAGGTGAAAAACGTCACGATTACGTCAATGTCCCAGGAGACCGTCCAGGGCGCGGTCATGGCGCGCGGGACGGCTCTTGTTAATATCGACAAGCTCTACTCTCCTCGCAACTCCCGCGAGCCGAGGACCGAGCATTGGCTGTTGAGCGTCACCTACTACCTGAACCCGAAGCAGGTAAGCGACCAGGCGAAGGTCTTCCCGCAATTTGAGACGATCAATCCCCTCGGATTGACGATTACGGAGTTTCACGAGAACCGGATGTCCGTCGATCCCATCACGCCGGGCACAGCAGCTCCGATCGCTTCCCTCACTCCGCCGCCAACAGCAGGAGAAACGCGATGAGTTACGAACTGATTCTGCCCTTCTTCCCAGAAGAACTGCGTGAGCTATTGCTCGACCCGTCCATCTCAGACTTGATGATCAATGGAACCACCGGCGTGTATGCGGATCGGGCCGGTGTCGTGCAGCATATTCCCCTGTCCACGCCGTACACGAACGACCGTCTGCAGGCGGCGATCGAGCGAGTGGCCCGTCTCCTGGGCCAGGACCTCACCACCCAGAATCCGATCCTGAATACCCGCCTTCCAGACGGCTCGCGCGTCGCCGTTGTCGGTGCGCCATCGTCCATCAATGGCCCGACTCTGACCATCCGCAAATTCAATCGCTGGTACACCTCGGATGAGTTGATCGAATCGGGCAGTATGCCAGAGCACGTCCGGGATAGGGTCGTCGAGCTGATCGGCAAGAAGAAGAACGGCATCATCAGCGGCGGAACGGGATCGGGCAAGACAACCCTGATGAAGGCGTTCCTTGACCACATCCCGTCTGACGAGCGGCTGCTCATCATCGAGCAACCGGCGGAGTTGAAGGTCGCTCACCCGAATTCTGTCCGCTGGGAGGCCGTCGAGGAGATTCCGGGGCAGGTTGCCATCACGCCAAGCGAGTTATTGGCCGCAGCCCTCCGCCATCGTCCCGACCGGATCATCATGGGCGAGATTCGCAACGAATGTGGCTATGACTTGCTGCAGGCCATGAACACCGGACATGGCGGAACGCTGTCCACGATCCACGCAAAGTCCGCTTGGGATGCGCTGAATAGGCTGTCCAACCTGGCCCTAAGTGCAAGGCCAAATCTCAACCATGCGTTCATACGGTCAGAGACCGCCGAGGCCATCGACTTCGTGCTCTATTGCGAGCGCGACCATACGGGCCGGCGTCGCGTGCGCGAGTTGATTACCGTCAGCGGCTATACCCATGCGGACCAATGCTTCCAGACTGAGGAGGTCTACCGCGCCTCCGCGGCCTAACGCACAGTCCAAACGCTAGAGAACCCAACCCGAATACGAGGTCTATCGATGTACCCACATGCTGCCAATCCGGCTGCAATGCACGATCTGTCCCCAAGCGTCTTCAGTGCGCCAGCAGCGAGCCGTGAAGAGCGCAACGGAGGTTGCGATCAGCCGTCCTTCTCCGGAGCCATTACCAGCAGGGATGAACTGGGGTATGGGCGAACCTTCGTCGCCGAAAAGCGATGGGGTGACTTAGTCCGGCGGGACCCCTTCCACCTCGTTTTCCGTCCTCCGCTCGGGGTCACGCTTCGGGCCTATCCGGCGCCCTGCGGCAGGCTCGCTCTTCTGCTTTGGCTTCGCCACCCTGCGGGTTACGGTTTCCGTCTGCGACGGACCCTCCGTAAATGCAGAGCTTCGGCCTTGGGAGCCGGGGCCACTCGCTGGCTTTGCCATGTGTGACCCGAGCAGGATACGGGAAATTCAACGAAACGGAGATCACCACCATGTACCAGAACAAAGTCACCCTCATCGGCTTCCTCGGCAACGACGCAGAGGTTCGCACCAACGACAACCGCAGCTTCACCACTTTCTCGCTGGCAACCAAGAGCTCCTACAAGAAGGACGGCAAGTACATCTCGCAGACCGAATGGCACCGTTGCGTGGTCTTCGGCAAGAAGCTCGCTGAGTTCGCCGGCACGCTGAAGAAGGGCGCTCATCTCCAGGTCGAAGGTGAACTGCGCAGCCGCAAGTTCGACAGCACGAAGACGGGCACAGAACAGACCATCTGGGAGATCCGGGTGGACTCGATTCTCAAGCTGGACCGGGCCGAGAAGGCAAACCCGGAAGAGCAGGAAGAAGTAGACGAAACCCCGGAGGAAGCGGCCGCATAAGCCGCTTCTCTTCCCTCGACTCGGGAGCCCGGTTGACGCCGGGCTTCTAACCCTGTGAGACACCCGATGAGCACCATCATGGCCCAGGAATTTCTAACTCGATGCTTCCTCCGCGGAGACACCATAGCGGTGCTCCTCCGCAAGGAGAACCCGGCGTCTACGACGCAGCGCATCGTCCGGCACGAACAGGTGCTTTCGCCGCGTTATCTCGCGTGGCTGAGGTACGAGAATCACCGCGGCGCAAACATCTATATTGCCGCCAATCCACTCCGCGCCGGCAGCCGCAAACGGACGAAGGACAGTATCGCCGTAGTTCGCCATCTGTACCTGGACATCGACCTAGACGGTGAGAAGCGAATCGCCGCTCTGCGAGCGTCCGATACTGTGCCGATTCCGAGTGTCATTGTTTCCACATCGCCGGGCAAATACCAGGTCCTGTGGCGTGTCGAAGGTTTCGACTTCGACCAACAGGAAAGTACGCTCAAGCTGCTTGCTATTGCCTTCGGTGGAGACCCCGCTTGCACCGACCGCAACCGGGTTCTCCGGCTGCCTGGATTCCTCAACCGCAAATACGATCCACCGTACCCCGTCACGGCCGAATATCTGAGCACCTCAACCTATCATCCCGAGGTCTTCCGCTTGGATAATACCGAGCTTGAGCCTAGTCCATTGTATTGTGGGTTCTCTCGGACCTGCGTCACCGGGAAGAACACCCCTTCCGAGCAGGATTGGGCATGGGTTCTACAGCAGCTTTCGCTTGGAGAGGATGCCGGGAAGCTCACGCACATGCTGGCTTCCCGGCGCTCGGATAAGCCCAATCCCCTCTATTACGCCCGGCGCACCATCGACATCGCCTCCGCACGCCTTTTGCTGCTCGAAGGCGTGGCGATTGAGGACGTAATCGCCACGCTTCAGCGCCGCCGTTCCACCGAGCTTCCGGCTGCGTTTTGCTCCTCCCGAGCGCGGGAGATTGCGACCACCGCACAGCAGATGATTGAACGCGCAAAGTTTGCTTCAGTTGACCACCCAAAGGAGAACCACAATGCCACTGCTTGAAGTCGTCCAAACCCGCCAGATCAGCGCCTCGATTCGCCTCTCTGACACCGTCGCTACCCAGGTCGATCAGTACGCCGCCTTCATCCGCGCTTGCGCCGACGATGTGGTCGAGCAAGCCCTTACCTATGTCTTCAGCAAAGACCGCGACTTCCAGGACTTCCTCAAGACCCCGGAAGCAAGGCGTGTGGCGGCTACCCTTCGCGTTCGTAAGGCGCCGGCTCCGGAAGCATCAGAGCCGTCCCCGAAGAAGCCCGCAAACGGGGTCCAATTGCCGGTGCTTACAGTGGCTGCGGCGGCGGGATCGAAGGCATGATCCCCTACCTGAATCCGTTGCAAAGCCACTACGGTGCTGCGCACCGGAAGAATGTCGACACTCCATCCCTGACAGGGAGATGTACGGCTACTTTTGTAGCCATATAGAGACTCGTTGAAATAGCGCCAGCTTACCGGCTCTGTGGTAGCCAAATGGCTACTTCACGAAGGATGTTAGAAATGCTCAGCACCGACCGAAGTCCCGTTCACAACACAGCGCACCGCCCCATCCGGATCAGCCGAAACAAGACTGTGAGCACAAAGCTTACTGAGCTTGAATTTGCCCAAGTAGAACGCTTGGCAGAAGGGCGCGGGCAATGGCTCAGTGAATGGGTCAGGGATGTTCTCTTGGAGGCAGTGCGCGGCCCGCAATCTCAACAGAGCGTCGCGACCTTCGCCGAGCTACAGGCACTTCGACTTCTGCTTATCAATACTCTGGAGCCACTGTTGCGCGGCGACAAGATGACTGCGGAGCAGTTCAAGGAGCTGCTCAGGCACGTGAAAGCGAACAAGCGCAAAGCGGCGGCAGACATGCTCGCCAGCTATGCAGAAGGGACCATGGATCAACCATGACCACAACTCAATGGGGACGCAAAGAGACCATCGTCCGGCCGCCACGCGCCCCGGTATACAGCTTTGGTGCCGCCTTCGGCGCACTGGTTCTCACCTGCCTCTTCAATGGCCTATACATCAGGTTTCTGATGACGCCATTGCAGCGCTGGTATCTGCCTCTCTACGTTCGGACGGCAGTAGTGAGCCCGGTCCGAAAGGTGGACACGTATCAACTCCTGAGTGTTGCGGACGCTCATCTCCATACCCGGCCTGCCGTTGCGGCAGACGTCGAGAAAGGCCTAACGCCGCAGCCGAGTCGCCGGTCCTTGCCTCTCGCCCTGTCGAACTCTGCGCGTGCCTCCGGCCTCATTTACCTGTACGTCGGCCCGAAAATCAGTTACCGCAACGGACCGCTCCACGCTTACCTCCAGCACTTCGTTTACGACGACCAGGGGGTCCTCGGCGCCCTGCGCTGGCCGCTCCTCGCTAGTCTCGCGGCATTCCTCGGATTGCTCGTGTTTGCCGCGCGCAAGGATGTACAGCGGCTCAAAGAAATGAAGTACGGCCGGCTTCTGAAAGGGCCGGTGCTGGTATCGCCGGCGGGCTTCAACCGCGCCATCAAAGGTGATGGCGTCGGCTTCAATACGCTCGAAGCGAAGCCCCCGATGCGGATACCGCAGAGCGCCGAAGGTCAGCACATCGAGCTGATGGGCGACACCGGGGCTGGTAAGACCCGGCTCATCATGCAGCTCCTTTTGCAGATCAGAGACCGGGGGCACTCGGCCATCGTGTACGATCCGGCTTGCGAGTTTGTGCAGCGGTTCTACGACAAGACTCGGGGTGACGTCATCCTCAATCCGCTGGACGCACGCTGCCCTTATTGGGGGCCGTCAGAGGAGCTCCGCCGCCGCGCCGAGGCCAAGGCCATCGCCGCGTCTCTCTATCAGCCGACGACCGACAAGAAGGGGGAGTTTTTCACGGAGACGCCACAGAAAATCTTCGCCCATCTGCTGACCTTCGGCCCCACACCGCAAGAGTTGGTCGAGTGGATGGCGAACCCGGAGGAGATCGACCACCGACTCCAGAATACCGAGATGGCGATGATGATTGCCAAGGGTGCGCAGCAGCAGCGCAACGGTGTTTTGGCCTCGCTCGGCTTGATCGCGGACAGCCTCCGGATACTTCCCAGAAGAGATAGATCGGAGCACCATTGGAGCGCAACTGAGTGGGCCGAAACCCGCAAAGGTTGGATCTTTATTACCTCGAAGCCCAGCGAGCGTGAGGCATTGCGGCCGCTCCATAGCCTCTGGATTGATTTACTCGTATTGCGGTTGTTGAATGAGCCGAAGGAGAGCCAGCACCCGGTATGGTTTGTGCTCGATGAGCTGGCAAGCCTGCAACGTCTTCCGCAGCTTCACACCGCCATCACCGAGAACAGGAAATCGAAAAATCCGTTGGTGCTGGGCTTTCAGGGCAAGGCCCAGCTTGAGGTCATCTACGGACACATGGCTGAGGTTATGCTGTCCCAGCCGGCCACCAAAATCTTTCTCAAAACGACCGAGCCAAAGGCTGCCGAATGGGTGTCGAATGCTATCGGCAAAGTCGAGATTGAGCGCCTGCGAGAAACACACTCCACGGGCCTGAGAGCTGGTAACAATTTCAGCGTGGAGCGCCAGGTTGAACCGCTGGTGTTGGACTCCGAAATCTCTGGCCTGCCCGACCGACACGCCTTCCTGAAGCATGGCAATCACGTTGCCCGGTTCTCCTTCGCCTATAGCGATATTCCTCCAACGCAGCCAGCGTTTCTTCCGCGTCCGCTGGAGGACGATGACCTTTCATTCGACCCAAAGACCCTGACCAGGAAACCGCCGCGTTCTGCGGAAAGGACCCCGGCGGGTGCCGGCGAGGATGAACCGATCCAGGCTGGATTTTCACTCGGGGAGTAAACCATGCTGCGAATCTCGAAAGCGCTCTCCGCGTCCCAGGCGCAGACCTACCACTCCCGCGAATTCACGTCGCCCGAGCAGAGTTATTGGAGCCGTGGGCAGGAGGTGCCCGGCGAATGGCAAGGCCAGCTCGCGGAGCGATTTGGACTCTCCGGCGCTGTGGGTGCGGAGGAGTTTGCCCGGCTCTCGGAAGGCCAGCATCCGCTTTCCGGCGACCAGCTCGTTCAGCACCGGCAGGCTTCCGAGTATCAGAACGCGGACGGGAAAACCACCAAGTCTGTGGAGCATCGTGCCGGATGGGATGCCACGTTTTCCGCGCCGAAGTCCATCTCGTTGACCGCTCTTGTGGGTGGTGACGAACGCATCCGCGAGGCACACCGTCAGGCCGTCACGACTGCCTTGACGGAGCTGGAACGCTACACGCAGGCGCGGATCGGCAGCAACAACCCCGCAGAGACGACCGGACAATTCATCGCGGCAAAGTTCGAGCATGACACCGCCCGGCCCGTCGATGGCTACGCCGCGCCGCAGCTCCACACCCATGCTGTCATCTTCAATGTCACCGAGCGGAGCGACGGACGGACCCGAGCCTTGCAGGAGCGTGGCCTTTTCGACTCCCAGCAGTTTGCGACGGCCGTGTATCAATCCGAGTTGACCTACAGTCTCCGCAATCTCGGGTACGAGATCGAGGCGGGGCGTAGCGGCGCACCTGAGATCAAGGGATACTCGCAGGCGTATCTTGATGCCTCCAGCCAACGCAGCCAGCAGATACGGGAACACATGGAACAAGGCGGCTTCCGCGGCCATCAGGCCGCCGAAATCGCCGCTCATTCCACCCGTGACAAAAAGCTGATCCAGTCGCCCACCGAGGTCTTTGCTGCGCATCGCCGGCTCGCCACAGAGTTCGGCAATCAGGCCGATAAAATCGTCGCCGAGGCGCGGGCGCGCAGACTGGGGCAGGTCCCGGAGTACCTTCGCGAAGCGGCACAGAAGGTCGCACGGGAAGCCGTCACCTTCGCCCGTCAACGCTGCTTCGAGCGCGAGGCCGTCACCGATGAACGTGCCCTCCTCCGCGATGCGTTGCGGCGGGGTATGAGCGCGACCACCTATACCGACGTGCGCGCCAACTTCGAAGCGCGTTTGGCTTCCGGCGAGTTCCAGCGTGTACCCGGGCAGAAGCATGACACCGGGCGGTCGGTTACCACTGCCGAGACCATCTGCGCCGAGAAAGAAGTGCTACGCAGGATGCAGCAGGGCCAGGGTCACGCCGAATCGATCATGACGATACAAAGTGCGATGAAGCACACGGGGAAATATGAAGTTCTCAATACTGCGCAGCGCCGCGCAGCCGAGGAGGTCCTTACTTCGCGCGACACCGTGCAGGGCTTGCAGGGCTTCGCTGGAGTGGGCAAGACCACCACCCTTAGAACCGTTCGGGAAGCCGCGGAAGAGCGTGGTTATGTCGTGGAAGGCTTCGCACCCACCTCCCGCGCCGCAAATCAGCTCCGCGACGCCGGCATTTCCGCCGACACCTTGCAGGGCGTCCTCGCGCGCAGCCGGCAGCCCACCACAGACCGGCATCTTTATATGATCGATGAGTCGAGCCTAGCCAGCACCAAACAGGTGCGCGACTTCCTAGCCAAGCTCGATCCCGGCGACCGTGTGCTGTTGATCGGTGACGTGCGCCAGCACCAAGGAGTCGAGGCAGGCAAGCCCTTCGAGCAGTTGGTCCAGGCCGGGATGAGGACCGCGCGCCTTGACCAGATCGTTCGCCAGAAGGACCCCGAACTGTTGAAGGCAGTCGAACATCTATCGCGCGGTGAAGTCGCACAGGGCGTTGCCTTATTGGAACAGCAGGGCAGGGTGACGGAGATTACCGACACCGCAAAGCGCATCGCGGCGATTGCTCGGAACTATGCTAGCCACTCGGACAACACCATCGTCGTATCCCCGGATAACGCCTCCCGCCGCCAGATCAATGAGGCTGTCCGCACGGAGTTAAAGGCTCTCGGCATCGTGCAGGCCGAAGATCATACAATGCGCGTGCTGGCCCCGCGTTCCGATATGACCGGAGCCGACCGTACCTGGGCGACGCGCTATGATGCCGGAGACGTGTTGCATTATCAGCGTGGCAGCAAGGATCTTGGCATCGACAAGCAAAGCTATGCGCGCGTCGTCGCCACCAATCCCAAAGAGAATCTTCTGACGGTGCAGAAAGAGAATGGAGACAATATCACCTATAACCCCACCCGGCTTCACGGTATCAGTGCCTACCGCGAGATCGAGCGCCAGTTTGCCATCGGCGACCGCTTGCAGTTCACGGCACCCAAGCGGGAGCTGGGGGTTGCCAACCGCGACCTCGGCACCATCGAGAGCATCGGCCGGGATGGACAGCTTACCGTCCGCATGGATAATGGCAAAGCCGTTACCTTCGACGCCAACCAGATGCGGCACTTCGATCACGGCTACGCCGTGACCTCGCACAGTTCGCAAGGGCTCACTGCCGAGCGGGTTCTCGTTAACATCGACACCGAGGTTCATTCCGGGTTGGTCAATAGCCGCTTCGGCTATGTGTCCATCTCCCGTGCCAGCCACGAAGCCACTGTTTTCACCAATGATGCTTCCAAGCTAGGTCCTCAACTCTCCACGAACATCTCAAAGCCCTCCGCGGTGGAGATTAGTTCAGCGCTCACTCTGACCCAAAACGATGGAAATTAGCATGAGCTGACTATTCGAGCATTACAGAAGAATGATCACCGACGCCGCTTTCGGCAACCTCACAGAAGTCACCGCAATTTTTGCCGGGACGGGCTCCTTGTGAATTAACACCGTCAGAGCCTCGTGGCGGTTGAAAAAAGATTCCAGATGAAATAGGTGCTTTTGGCCGCAATCATCGACAAGCACAATATCATCGTCTGCAATCGGACCGCCACTTCGATAGGACGAACAAGTCCGGAGGAGACCACAAGCGTACTGCTCGGTAACATTCGCAAACTGCTCGATGAATGCTATGGAGCGAATAAAGTAACGGCACGGCTCCGTGGCGGCAGCCGTAACCTTCCAAGGAGGCGGACCTACCAGGCCCAGCGCAGGAACATCCAGAGCTTCGATCATCCGCCACAGAGATGAGGTGAGCGTGTTGCCGTAACGCTTTTTGATCGCTTGGACCAATGCAAAATCTGGCTTTGAGAGGCTGATGAAGTCCCTCAGCTCATTCTGGAAGAAGAGAAGTCGGCCTGCGCCAAAGTTGGCCTGCGCCTCAATCTGCTCATGACAAGAAGGGCTTAACGTAAGTTCAGTATCGCCAAACATCGCTTCCTGATGCCAGGGCACGCCTGCATGGATGATTTCGTGAGTTTCGTTCCAGCGCCACTTCAGTTTGGGTTCGGAGGAGTCAATTAAAATCCGCTTGCGGTCAGGAAGATAGAGAGCCTTCAATGATCTCTTACGAACAATGTCCAGAATGAGGGTCGGTCTTAGAAAAACCTGCTTTGCTCCGATGTACGCTTTGCTAATAAATTCGCGCAAAGGGCCATCGTCGACCGACGAGTAATATTGCCGGTCAAGCTGTTGCAACGCCCGCACGTCATCCAAATTGAGAGGCGGCTCTGGGTTTCCCAGCCCCTTCAAGATTTTGGAGACAACGGCGTCGATGTCCCTAGCCGTGCGTACATCGAGAAATGTATTCCTCATCGTTCATTCAAAAATTTCACATACTCCTCTAACGCCGCATGTTCCTCCGGGCTGACATTACCAATCGGTTCCGACCTTGCCGCAAATCGGACGCTGGCTTGCTGCAAATGAGGATCTTTTACTTGAAGAAGGCCGGCCAGTACCATCAGTTTCTTTGCGGGAAGATCCAGAGTCAGACCCAGTTGATGGACCGTTCGCAAGCCTGGTGTGAAAGTTTCATCAGTTTCAATCTTGAGAAGCTCCGCCAAATCCACATCGGCCTTTTCAGCCAGCTTCTCTAAGGTGAGTCGTCTTTCCCGTCTCGCTAACTGCAACAAACGCACGAAGGCCGTCTTCGTTGTCTCAACGCTCGGCGGGCTCGCTACCTCTGTTTCGCATGTTGGGTCTAGCGTCGAGATGAGGCCACCGACAGAAATAAAATGTCGATCTTCCTGCTCTGCTCGCCGCTCCAGCCACTTCCGGTCCGTATTGAATTTCATGGTCATTCTCCTGCCAAATATCTGCGTGACTGCTCAGGAGTGAACTCACACCAGAGCAGATTCTGCTTGTGCGGGTCACGACCGACCGGCGTCATCCCGCATTCTTTTACGTAGAACCCTTCAGACCCAGGAAGAGAATGCAAACCGAGCCGCCCCTTGAACCCTTCCTCTTCACTCTGTAGGACAGCGGCTTCAAAAAGGCGAGACCCCACGCCCCTGTATTGCTGGCGTTTTCCCAATGGCTCCATCAACAACTTGATGTTCCACGGCGCCGTCTCGATATAGTCGATGTACACGAGCGGCTTGCCCTGTTGCTCAGGAAGCCTGCACGAACGGGCCACGGTGTCCACCTTCATAATCCCCTGAAGGTGTCCTTGACATGAGATTCCATAGAACTTAAGGGCGAGCATTTTTAACTCAGCCTCTTTACGTGTCCAGTCCCAGTGGTAATGCCGAGGAATCAACGTGGCCCGGTTTGGGTCTTTCGACAGGGCTCGCGCTGCATCCAGCACGACCGGTCGCCAATCTGCTTGAGTCTCAATGAAATGCTCCAGCGTGATTTCGTCGAAAATCTCCGCATCAATGGGCAGCCCTGATTGGCTATCAATGATTTGGATCGTTTCTCTCATAGAACCATCAGCTCTGCCTTTTGCTTGTCGGGGTCTTCAAAGAAGAGCTTTTCCCCACGAGAAATCCGGGCATCCACCATTTGGTAAAGACGGAGCGCCTGACGCAGCAAAGCCGTCTTGCTCAGGTCCTTTTGAACAGAAAGCTCCTCAAGCACAACCATCTCCTGATCCGTGAGATTGAGGGTCATTGTGCGTTTTGGATTCATAGGAACCCTCCCACTCCAATATATACCCTTTAGCTAAACTTGCAAGTATAAAATAAACGTCAATTATGTAATCAGTAGCCAACTGTTGGCTATTTGTGATATGTTTTTTGTGGAGCCAGGGAGGCTCTGCTTCATGGAACAGGAACAGCGACCCCAGCCCGAAGAAATCCTCGAAGTCGTAGAGATCGAAATCTTCGCCATCGAGGAAAAGCCTTTGCCCCATGCGAAGCGGTACATCATCCGCGTCGATAAGGAGAAGGTCACCGTCCACAAGCCTGAACTGACCGGTACCGAGATCCTTGCCTCGGTCAACAAAGCGCCTGCTCAGTTCAAGCTCTATGAGCACCGTCGTCACCACCAACCGAAACTGATTCGTCCCGATGAGGTGGTGCATCTTCATGCACACCACATTGAACGCTTCACCACCATGCCCAAAGACACTACCGAAGGACTTGGCTCAGTTGCTCTGAGCCAAGCCTTCGCTCTTCCGGAAGCAGACCAACGCTACCTCGACAACCTTGGATTGCCCTGGGAGTGCATTAAGGACGGCAATACACAGTGGCTCATCATGCGCGGCTGGCAAACCCCGGACGGATACAACCATCGTCAGGTAAATTTGGCGCTCATCATCCCACCGCTGTATCCCGACGCGCAGATTGACATGGTGTACTTTGATCCACCCCTCGCAAGAACTGATGGCAGGCTCATTCGCCAACTTTCCAACTGCCCAATTCAACAGAAAATCTGGCAGCGCTGGTCGCGGCATCGTACACCGCAGAACCCGTGGCGGCCTGGCGTCGACGACATCGCAAGCCATCTTGCTCTGGTGGACGACTGGCTCCGCCGTGAATTTGAGCCGAGGTGAACTATGACCTATGCTCTCCGTCTCACCCAAATCCAGCATCAGCAATTACGTGCCCACCTTTTCCCCGGAGACGGCAAGGAGGCGGTCGCCATTCTGCTATGCGGGAAAAGGGCTGGTGCGTCCCGGCACGTTCTCACCGTCCGCGAAATTCATCCCGTGCCATACGAGCAATGCCTGGAGCGGACGCCGACACATGTTAAGTGGTCTACGGACATCATCGACTCCCTTCTTCCATCAGTCATTGCAAACGATTTCTGTATCGTGAAGGTGCATAGCCATGTCACCGACTGGCGATTCTTCTCCGATACCGACGACAGCTCCGACCAAATGATTTTCGGTTCTATCGCCAATCTGCTGGGAGAAGCTGCTCGCAATGCCAGCGTTGTCATGCTGCCATCGGGAGAGATGTTCGGCCGTGCGATTGTCGATGGAAAGATCGGCGAACTCCTCTCCTCTATCATGGTCGTCGGAGATGACCTCCACATCTGGCAACCTAACCGTGCTGGCTTTGCCGAAGAATTCAGTCTTCGCCATCGCCAAGCCTTCGGTGAGGGCACGTCCAGTCTGCTGCGCTCTCTTTCCATCGCTGTAGTTGGTTGCTCTGGTACAGGAAGTTTTGTTGTAGAGGAATTGGCAAGGCTGGGCATTGGAAAACTGGTTCTCATTGATTCGGATCGCGTGGAAGAAAAGAACCTCAACCGCATTGTGAACTCCTCAAAAGAGGACGCCTATCTTGGCGCATTCAAGGTTCATGTTTTGGCAAGAGCAATTGCTCGGATGGGCTTGAATCAGCAAGTGAAGCCTATGCCAGTCAACCTCATTACGGAAGAGGCAGTGCTAGCCGTCGCCGAATGCGACATCGTGTTCGGTTGTACGGACGGTGTGGAAGCGCGTCACATTCTGAATCGCCTCGCAACCTTTTACTCCATGCCCTACATCGACGTGGGCGTACGCCTCGACGCAGATGGGCACGGAGGCATCTCCGGCATCTCTGGAGCCGTTCACTATCTACAACCAGGTCGTTCCAGCCTGTTAAGCCGCGAGGTCTACACAATGGACCGGGTCGAAGCGGAGGGGATGCGGCGTACCAATCCCGACCTCTATCAACGACAACGCGGGGAAGGTTATCTCCGCGGCGTGCAGGAGGATCGCCCCGCAGTGATTACGGTCAATGGAACTTTCGCGTCACTTGCCGTTCAAGAACTGTTAGCGCGGCTTCACCCATATCGAAATCGGCCCAATAGCGAATTTTCCTATATCGGCGGCAATCTCGCTGAAGTTCAACTCTGCACGGAACCGGAAGGAGAGCCGTGCAACGTCTTCAAAGCTCATGTCGGTCGCGGAGACATGACGCCGCTTCTGAACATGCCGGGGATTCTATGAAGAACTGGGTTAAATGGATTTGGCATTCCCTCTCGAAATGGGTAACGAAGAAACGAAAGCCCGCCGTCCATCGGGCAGAGTACATTGTTGAACTGCCGGACAAGCTAAAGAGCCGTCGCCTATATGTAATTGGCGATCCCCACCCATGGGCAGCAGCAATGCTTTGCCCCTGCGGCTGTGGCTCAGTTATACAACTCAGTCTCTTAGAAACCGACTCGCCGCGCTGGCGGCTTTCTGTTGACCGCAAGGGTATTCCAACACTGGCGCCCTCTGTACGTCGAACCAAGGGATGCAAATCCCATTTCTTCCTTCGCGCCGGACAGGTGGACTGGTGCGACTAGATTGGGGCGCTCCACGAATCGGACCGATTCGATGTTCCCGAAACATCGTCAGCCTCGTGTTGACGACCGCCGTGGTCTGAAGCCGCGCCTGCGGTGATGAGCGAGCGCACATCCTTCAACAATGGGGGGCACAATGGATCGAAAGGTGTCATTTTCAATGGAATCGCTCGGGCGTCCCATAAACCGTTACGAGTATAGCTGCCCTTGTCTGGGCAGCGCGCACAAACACTCCTACTGGAACAACCCTTGTGTGGGTATAACGATTTCGTCGTCAACGAGATTGTCAACTGGAACCTCAACTCCATATTTCAAACGAGTGCGACCCAGAATTTCGTCCATGGTCTCTGGTTCTGCCTCCCACTCTAACCGTATCTTCAGAGCCGCAGCGATAACTCGCTTGCTCAACTCTGTATCGGGAGGAGGCGTTTCGCCGCTCATCGGCTCGATACCCATTCTTTCCAATCGCTCGTAAAGCGGAATCAATGCCCGTTCCGGATCACGGAAGAACTCTGAGCCGCGAACGCGAATAAACCGCCAACCGAGCCGTTCTAAAACCGCCTGCCGTTCCATGTCTGCCTGAAGATTTTCGACGGTGTGGAACCTATCGCCATCACACTCGATCGCAAGCCGTTCACGTACGCCCTCGACTACGAGGTCGATCCGATAGCTTCCAACCTTCCATTGTGTCGCGACTCGATACCCCTTCCTCTTAAGATCCTTCAACACGAGCCGTTCAAACTCGGAGTCCACATCCCGTTCTTGCCCGCCAGCTGCATCCATCGACGCCCCTGGATCGTGCGCATGGTCGAGCAGGCGCCGGCGCAGGTCGTGCGGAGAAAGATGGGCCTGACGGTCCATCGAGTGGACAACCCACAACTGGTCCTGGGCACGGCTTGCAGCCACGTTGTAGCGCTTCTTGTACATGTCCCGCGCTCCGGACGCGACCGTACGCAGCGGGCCAGGGCCAGTCGGAGCATCGACGAGAGATAGAAATACGACGCTTCGCTCGTCGCCCTGGAAATGCGACGGATTACCACACATTACTCTGCGTTCGTCGTAGACCGCGGCCGGTAGCTTATGGCGAAGCAGCTTGTCGATGAGCGGAGCCTGAGTGTTGCCCACCATCGCGATCACTCCAAACGTAGCGCCGTCGTATTCTGGCTGATCGATGGCCGCCACGATGAGCGATGCAATTGTCAGCGCCTCTTCGTCATTGTGGTCCCCGCGCCGTTGCCCTTCCTGCAGACAGCAGGACACAAGAGAAGGCTTGACGCGAATCGAAGTTGTATCCCGGAGCGGTTTGATCTTCCTATCATAGGAGAGGACATTGCTGAATTGAATAATCTCGGGGGCGCAGCGGAAGTGCTCGCGCAGACAAACCGTGCCGCCAAACGACTGCCGGGCAAGATCATAAAGGGAAAGCTGCCCATCGTAGAGATGCTTGTTGGGAATGTCCTGGAGGTACGTTTTCTTGCAACGCAGCGATTTGGGCCACTTGCTGACCGACCGCGTCGGGGCTCACTTGCTCGTGATCCCCCACTACGATCACTTCCTTCGCCATCCAGAGCGCGACCAGACCTCCGAGATCACATTGACTTGCTTCGTCGATAATGACGACGTCAAAGGAGGTTTTTGCTGGATCGAAGCTATCCACCACCCGCGACATGGGCATGATCCATACAGGCACCGCGCTCCGACATTGGTTCATCAGCTTGCGCGCCTCTGCAAGAAAACGCGTCGCCTGCACGCCAGTTCCGGCCGACACGCCGCATGGTGTCGACCCAGCCCTGCAATGCGGTACGCTGGTCCTGCCGATTTGTGACTCGGGTGAGTTGATGCTTCCACGCCAGGCGGTCAATCAGAGCCGCGGTGATATTGAACAACTGTTTTTGACACGCGTCCAGTTCCAGTTGGAGCGCATTGATCGCCGTCGCGTTTCTGGCGTCAAGCTCCTGGCTGTACTGTCTCCATAGCCAAGCAGATTCAACATCACCTGGAGGCAAGGAACCCCCTTGGATGCCGTATCGCTGTACGATGCCCTCTGCCCAGGCGGGTGCGACCTCGCGCATCCTCGCCAGAAGGCTCTGGCGGCTATCAAACGCTCCGCGCAACGCGCCCAGATTCATCAGGCGCACGTGCGCGGTCGCATAAAGCCGCGCATCAAGCGTTCTGGCTGCATGTCGCAAATCTGTCACAACTGTAGCAAGTGAGTGCGAGGAGAGCTCGTGTAACCGATCCGCGGCTCGCTTCAGTTCCTCGTTGCGCAGTTGCAGAAGACGAACGCGAACCAACTCTGGTATCCCAGCCGCCAATCCCTTAATCGTAACTAGCTCGCCGTCCGAGCTGAGCGCTGTCTTCTGACTCGCCGCCACGAGATCCCAGTTGAGGCCGTTCCGCTTCAGTTCCTCTACGAGCGGTTGCCACTCCAGTTCGTACCATCCGAGAGCGCGATCGATACCGGGGGTTGCCTGGCACGCGACAAACTCAGGCTGAACCTGGGGGAGTTCATGCACCGCCATCACGGGTGAGATCGCTTTCCATCGTTCGCGGAGGTCGTCCCGAAGTTCCTCGAGATCACACCGAGCTTTAAGCGCCTGGAAGTCCTCGAGCGTCGCCGGCGAGTTTCCCTTGATCCGCCACCCTTCGATCAGCCTCTTCCAGTCGCGCTTCAGCAAGAGGGTCAAGCGGCCAATGCCGCCTCCCGCGGACAAGGACGTGATGATCTCGCCGAGTATCTGTTGCTGGTCTTTCCATGGATCAGACGTAAGCTGGGGACGTTTCAGCACCATATCGGTTTCGAGAGACACTGAACAGTTGCGCACCTCCTGAGCAAAGCTCGTCAACATTCGCCAGACGCGCTGACTTGCCTCTCCTCGGATTCCGGCGAGGATACAGATTTCACTCCAGGGCTCCGGGCTTGCGGAAAGGATTGAGTTCACCGCCGCAGCGCGAGAGCTGACCGACTTCAACATTGCGGTCATACCCTCTCGTTTGTCCCCGCTCCAGAATTGAAGTAATGGATGACTGTCAATGTCGGCTAGACTTGCCGACTCGCTAACCAGACCTTGAAAATCGTCCGGTGCAGGCAAATCCGACAAAGCTGGCAGCTCGCACCGCAACTCGGCGATGTCTTCATCGGTAAGCTCCGCGTTGGTGCCGTAAAGCCTTGTGACTTCGTTCGCATTGAGCGGCAACGGAGTCAGAGGCTTCAGGGGACCGGGGATCCAGCTTGAAGTGTTTTGATTCTTGCGGACAAAGCGGGCTGCGTCTGATGGCGCGATCTCTTTCTCGCCGATAGTGATTGTCCGGTACTCGGCATTTGCCGCCCTGAACATCTCTTCGCGCAACATCTCGATGCGGTTAAGGATCTGATGACGTTCCGCCGTCAGTCGAATCGATTCGGATTCCAACCGTTGTAGTGAGTCCGACCCAAGTCTTGCGGTAATCCCATTCACCGATGCTTCAAGCTGACGCCTCCCTACTTCGTCTCCAGAGACAACGCTAACGCAGAGAGGCTGAAGGTCAGGGACAATCTTTTCGCGCAGAACACGCAAGGGCTTACTGGCTTGACCGGTGACCAGGACGGTCTTGCCTTGCGCGAGCAGCGCACCGATGAGATTGGCGATCGTATGCGTCTTCCCGGTGCCGGGAGGCCCTTGCACCAGCACGGTCTTCTGGCTTCTCAGCCTGTGGGCGATCTCAAACTGTTCCGCATTTGATTCCTTGCTGAACAACACGTCGTGATCGTCCCAACCCCGTCGTTCCTTCGAGTCCGCTGAAGTATCCGGATTCTCGCCGTGTTCGCCCGAGTCGCTCACTCCGACGGAACCGGCTGCAAGCATCGCATTGAGACCGGTCCCGACTGCCCCACAATCTTGAGGATCGCCTCGCATGGTTGCACTCCTGCATCGATAGCCTGGGCAATAGCGGAAAGAGCCCGACCGAAACCTGTGTCGCGCCGCCGCAAAAACAAGACCGGCTTTCGAAAGAGAGCCGGGCTGTCCGTCGGGGCCGCGGCTTTCGATTCGCAAAAGACGCCGTTTCCAAATCGCTGTACGAGGCCTTTCAAGAACGCTGTAGTTTCTTCCGCTCCAAGAGGAGAATATCCTCCACCTTCCAGTTCTTCCTGTAGAGCATTCAAATGCCCCCCGTCCAGTCCGAGCACCGTTAGAAGCGCGACATACACCTCTGGAGACTTGAGCGCTGTGGTGACAGTAAATGCCGGCGCTTTGGGATCGAAGTCAAGCTGCAGGGCATGGATCAGGACGGGATGCTCAACCTGCGCGGGTCCGTGAAGCAGGAACCCGTCACCGACAGCCAACTCCCACAGTTCGTTCTCGCGTTGTAGTATGCCGTGAACTTCATATAGTTTCTCGAACAGTTTCAGAGCTGCCCGGGCACTCCGGTCCGCTGCGCTCCAGGCTTTGAAACCCATTAACCAGCCTGCGTAGGCAGCGGTGCGATCAGGCGAGTCCTCAAAACGCTCAACCTTCATCTCACCGGCGAGATTTGCGTCTCTTTGCGGAACCGGGCGCGGATCCTGCTGCGTCTTCCAATCTGCATCCATCCAATCGAGAAGAACCTCCGGCAGTCGCGGCGGTTCGATCAGCTTGGCACGACCGACTTTGAGCAGCTGCCAGCCAGAGGCCGTATCGCTCGAAACCGGCGATGTGAATTGAACGGTGTCATGTTGCGGTATCTCGCCGAGATACTGAAACCAAGGTTGCTGCAAGATATTCCGCGCGTAAGGCGTTTTGATCTGCGTATACGCAATAACGTAATCGAACAGACTGCGAACGAGTTCCTGTCCGTGTGATGGCATTCTTGCCCTCTGGCATCTCTACATTATTGAACGCTACAACCGGTAAGTCGATAAAGAAATGAATGACAAATGAACGCTACCCCAACGGGTTGACCGAATGCCGGCTCAGAGTGACCACCTATAAGTGAGGAGGCCTCCTCCCTGTCTCCGGCCCGTGCCGGTCCTCCACCACCCTCCTCAGCGGGCCTGTGTCCTGCCCGCAACGCCGCCCCCTCGGATGTATGCGCGCTGACGCACGCGGATAAGGAAGACAAGCCTCGCTAAGGGGCGCTGCCCCGATCGCGCGGCGCAAGGGTATCCCCAGTCTTCCGCGCTGCGCTTGTGCAGACCTCCGCTACGCTCCGTCCTTTCCGCTTCGCTCCAAGGATGGGCGATCCCCCTCCCCTTGCGCCTTGCTACCCCCGCCTTCGCCAGGAGGCGTTCGGCATGTACATGCCGCGTTTCAACGCGGACGTGCCAACGCAAAAGCGGGGAGGCCAGATGCGAACCACACCACCAGCCACACCGAACCCTTTCACATGGCGGGGCTTCGCCAACGTGCGGATGGGGGATTACCTCCTCGGCGAGGACACCGTAGACCTCGCGGAATTGGGCTTTTGCGGAAATACGGTCACTGTCTCTTGCCCCGCCTGCGGAGAGGTTCTCGGACACGTCTCCGTGGAACTTCTCAGCGGCGGGCTGGAAGACCTCACCACCACCCACATCACCCCGGCGCTCGATTGGCACGACGCGAAACACCACCCGCGCCCTGCCTAACCCCCAACCCAAACCACAAGGAGGAACCACCCATGAACACCATCGCCACCACCGCCACCGTCAGCCCGTCCACTCCGAACCCTCGAAAGCCGCAGCAACGGCAGACTGCGAAGGAGATCATCGCCGCCAACGTCAAGGAGCTTATCGCGCAGTTGGAGGCAGGGCGCAGCGATGCGCTGACCGCCTACCTCGACGCCATGAGCCGCTTTCACAATTACAGCTTTGGCAACGTCCTCGAAATTGCACGGCAGAAGCCGGACGCCACCCGCGTGGCTGGCCTGTACGCATGGAACCAGCTAGGCCGCAAGGTGAAGAAAGGCGAAAAGGGCATCCGCATCCTTGCCCCCATCATCGGCGTCAAGCGCAAGACCGACGAAGAAGCCGCGAAAGACCCCGCCTACCAGAACAAGCCAGTTTTGGTTGGCTTCCGCAACGCCTATGTCTTCGATGTCACCCAGACCGAGGGCGCGGAGCTTCCGGCAATGCGCCAAGTCGGGGGCGACGTAGGCGAGAACCGCGACCGTTTGCTTTCCTTTATCGAGCGTCAGGCCATCGAGCTTGTCTTTACCGAGAACATCGCGCCCGCGTTGGGCGTGAGCTACGGCGGCAGGATTGCCATTCTGCCGGGGCAGTCCGAAGCCGAGGAGTTTTCGACCCTTGTGCATGAGTTGGCGCACGAGATGTTGCACAAGGCCGAGCGCCGAACCACCACCACCAAGGTAGTCAAGGAGACGGAAGCCGAGGCGGTTGCATTCGTTGTCGGCAAGGCCGTTGGCCTCAAAGTCGGCAGCGCCTCCGCCGATTACATTCACCTGTACCACGGCAACGCTTCACTGCTGGCCGAGAGTTTGGAAGTCATCCAGCAAACCTCCGCTGTCATTCTTGCCGCATTGGAGCCGTCTCGCACCGAGACGGTGCCTGATGCAGAACTGGCGAAGGTGGCGTAATGCAGACCATCCTGCGCATCCTGGAGCGCGCCGGAGGCTACCGGCCCACCCTCTACCTCAACATCGAAAACCCGCCATACATGGCGCTCGTTATCGAAGCCACGCCAGAACCCGGCCCATTGGGACTCCCCGGCCTCTCCGTCGCGCACTACGGCATCCAGAACGGCGACCCGATGCGCGACCCGGAGATGTGCTTCGAGTTATCAAAGCCCATTTTGTCGCAGCTTGCCCTCGACCCGTACTACTACCGCAACGACTACATGGGCGTCGAGCAGTGGTCTCGGTTCGTCCGCGATGGACAGTACGCGCTTCACGCGGAGCTTCACCGCCAGCATGAACGCTTTGCCGTCCAGTGGGACAGAAACCTCAGCTTGCAAGGCTTCGCCGAAGCCTTCACGGACGCCGCCATTCGTGGCTAGTCCGTCTCTTGGGGCGGATGCAGCCAGCGCGTCTCCGCTCCGTCTCCCTTGCCCTCCAACCGCTCGAAAGGAGCTATCGTCATGGAAACCACCATCGCCAATGCCACCGAGTACCGCAACCTGCCTCTCGCGGCGCTCACCGAATCCACCACCAACCCGCGCCGCATCTTCGAGGACGACGCCTTGAAGGAACTGGCCGAGAGCATCCGCAGTCAGGGCGTGCTTTCGCCCTTGCTCGTCCGGCCCCTGAACGAGCGCAGCTTCGAGATCGTCTCCGGAGCGCGGCGGTATCGCGCCGCGCAGATGGCCGAGGCCGCGACCGTCCCTGTCCGCATCAAGAATCTCACCGATGCCGAGGCGTTGGAGGCGCAGTTGATTGAAAACCTCCAGCGCCGCGACGTTCACCCGATGGAGGAGGCCAACGGCTTCCGCGCCCTGCTGAACTTGGAAGAGCCGAAATACTCCATCGAACAGATCGCCGCCAAGACGGGCAAATCGCCCGTCTATGTGGCGGGCAGACTGAAACTGACCGAGCTTGTTCCCGTAGTGGTCGAAGCCTTCTACCGCGAGGAGATCGGCGTCGGCCATGCCCTCTTGCTGGCAAAGCTCCAGACCGGTCAGCAGGAACAGGCCCTCGCCGCTTGCTTCAAAGAGGACTTTACGAACGGCGAGCGGAAGGCAAAACGCATCCTGCTCCCCGTCCGCAATCTCCAATTCTGGATTGAGTCGAACATCCTGCTCATCCTCAAACTGGCTCCATTCGACAAGCGGGACGCGCAGCTTGTCCCAGCGGCGGGCAGTTGCGTGGAGTGCCCGAAGCGGACGGGGCACAACAAGCTCCTGTTTGCCGATGTGCGGCAGGACGCTTGCACCGACCCCAATTGCTATCACGCGAAGGTGGAGGCGCACGTTGCCAAGACCGTTGCGGCGAAACCGAAGCTCGTGCAGATCAGCACGGCCTACGGCCAGCAGCAGGAGGGCAGCCCCACGTTGCCGCGCAACAAGTATGTCGAAATCCGGCCCGAGAAGCCCACGAGCAAAGAAGAGGCAACCCGTCCGGAGTTCAAAACGTGCAAGTACACCGCCGAAGCCATCGTCTCGGACGGCATCGACAAGGGCGAACTGCGCAAGGTATGCACCGAGCCAACCTGCCCGGTGCATCATCCCAGGAAGCGCCCGCAGCAGATCGCGGACGATGCCAAGTGGAAGGCCGAGCAGGAGAGGCAGCGCCGGGAGCAAGCCATCGCCAATACCACCGGCATCCGCATCCTTGCCGCCATCGCCGCAGCCGTCCCGGTGCGGTTGATGAAGCGCGACCTGCTCTTTGTGGTCGAGCAGTTGGCAACCTTGCTGGACGAAAACCGTCTGGCCGTGGTCGCCCGGCAGCACGCCATCAAGAAGGCGAAGGACAGCGACTCCATCGGGAAGCTGTTCGCCGCCTACCTGCGCCGTGCCGAGGAAGGTGCGCTGGGCAGCATGTTGGTAGAACTGACCATTGTGCTGTCCGCCGCCCGCACCAACGGTTCTCAAGTCCTCCGCGATGCCGCCGCTGCGTACAAGGTGGACACCGACGCCATCGCCCTCAAGGTCAAGCAGGAGTTCGCTGCCAAGGAGAAAGCGAAGACCGAGACGAAGGCCAAGCCAAAGCCAGCAACCAAAACCCTCAAGAAAACCGCATAACAGAACGTACTAAGAGCGGGCCCGCCCTGAAAGCAGGCCCGCTTTTTCGTGCGCCCGTCTTCCCACCCTGATCGACGCTCTCACACTGTGAGAGCGCCTTTGTTCTGCCCACCCGACGGGCTTAATACTAAGTGAATCAGCCGGTTCTGACCCAATAGAGAGCAATATGCTGAAGTGATGACCATTGCGGACGAGATCGATTCGCAGCTAAGTCAGGCGATGTCGAGCTACGTCGCCGAATCGGTCCGTGACACACTGGCAGCGTAGCCGCTTAACAACCGAACTAGCCGAATGTGGTTAGGTTCCGGCGACCCTTGCTCATGGTCGTCTGAAGCAAAATCGCCGAGTATCAAATCGAGCGGTCGGAAGCTGGAAAAGTGGTAAGGCCTGTTCTCGTAAATTGATACCCTCTTTCGGTGTCGAGGTCCAGACAAGGGCAAGACTGTTCCGAAAGGCCGACTGGCAGCCGCTCCCCTTCATCCAAGAGTCATCACCCTCAGGCCACCGTCCGGGTGCCCCCTGGATACCGAGCCTAACTTTTCCGGCGAAACCGGGCGAACTCAACCTTCACTTCCTTAGGAAACCGGCAACGGTGCCCGCGAGCCACCACCAAAGACTGTAATTCGGTCGGTAGCGATAGCGCCCTTGAACCGAAGTATGCGAAGGTCTCGGAGATCAGGACGCGCCCGCCACCAAGGTCTTGCACCTTGGCTTCCTCGTCCTCAGCGTTGCCATTCAAATGCATGGATCGCAGTTGACGATAGGCGCCTGGAGCCAGAGGCTTGTAGGGCGCACTGGGCACGTTCAACTCCTGTGCAGTCAGATTCAGCATGGCGGCGTCGTGTCAACGTGACCCATCCCGAGAGTTACACCTTCGCCCTTTTCCGCCTGCAGTTCCACTTGCGCTGGGGTGCTGCCACGTGCTACAGCTTAGGCAGCGAGCGCGCCGCTCCGGTCGATTCGCGCACCATCAACTCAGGCTCGAACGTCACCGTCTCGGGATAGGCCTCCTGAGGATACCGGATCCGGCGCAGCAGCAACTGCGCAGCGGTTTGGCCCATGCGGTGCAGCGGCTGACGCACCGTCGTGAGGCTGGGCGTGTGGTACATCGCACTGGCGATGTCATCGAACCCCACGACAGAGATATCGTCCGGGCAGGAGAGACCGACATCGGCGAGCGCCCGCACCGCCCCAATCGCGGCAATGTCGTTGAAGCAGAAGATCGCCGTAAAGTCCCGCGTCCGCTGGAGCAAATTGCGCACCACGGGATAGCCCAGTTCCGGCGACCATGAGTTTGCCTCGAGACACACACAGAGCTCAGGGACGACCTGAATACCCATTTTGCGGGCGATCTCGGCGATGCTGTTCCATCGCGTGGCGGAGTCCAGCGCATGGCGCTGCCCCTTCATGAATACGATCCGGCGGTGTCCCAACTCATAGAGGTGCCTTAAGGCGAGCGTCGCCGAACGGACGTGATTGACCACCACATTCGTGACCCCGGGCAGTTCCGTGTGACCGGAGATGGAGACCACAGGCTGATTGACCGGCTCGTTCAGCGACGTATTCACGAGCAGGAACCCGTCCACCGACCGCTTGATCAGCAGCCGCGGATATTCATCAATGAGGTCCGGGCGGCCCTGATGGCAGACGACAATGTGCAGGTAACCGGACTGTAGCAGACATTCCTCCACCCCGTTCATCACCGTGGTGAAGTAGCCTTCGCTGAACTCTGGCACGATGACGCCGATGGTGAAGGTCTGACGCGTGCGCAGGGAACGCGCGATCGAGTTCGGCTGATAATCCAGCTTGCGCACGGCCTCCATGACTCGTGCTCGCGTCGCCAGGGGGATTGACTTCGCGCCGGGCGCATTGTTCACCACAAGCGAGATCGTCGCGGGCGACAGATCCAGGTATTCTGCTAAAATCTTTAGGCTGATCGACCGGTCAACTTGCAATTTCTGCGCTTTGTTCGCCAGCGGTGATCCTTCGCCGGGAGAATGGTTCGAGTCAACCTCGCTCACGTCCTCCATAGACCAGCTTCTTCTCGTCGCGTCGTTTCCTGCGCGGCCGTCAAGACCTGCCGCCCGGGACACCCGAATGGCCTTGTCCGGCGTAGAGCTGCCCCTGCCCGCAACCTTGTCACGGCCTGCCTCAGCGGTCTTTAGTTGCGGCAGCTTTTTCATGCTTGAAATTCGTCCCCAGCCGAGTCCCTGGCGCTTGAACCCCTTCAAACTCACCGTATCTCGTTACAAATGGCCTCTCTTACTACAGGCCAAGCTGATTGAGGTCTCTCCCTTGCTCTGAGGAGAGCGCCTATGAGGATGCGAACTGCCTGATCGACATTCACGGCGATTTCCGCGGCTCCCCAAATTGCACGCCCGCTCGACGAGCACAATGTCGTTTCCAATGTGCTAGAAAGAACGATTGTCCGATTCCTCGTAGGCAGCATCCTTCAAGTACTTACACCCAAACACGCGAAATTCCTTGACATCACTCAGATTGAAGGCTGCTGCGGCGCTCTGCCGAGGCACCTTCACCCGAAAAAAGTCGGCCCCATCCACATCCATCAGCCAAAATGCCGGCCTGGCGTCTACAGCTTCCGTCATTACTTCCAGATTCGATACTTCAAGGTTGCGCACATGGCGTACAAAAAGCCCAGTGGCGGGCAGGTCGCCGAACATCGTCGGTTCGGGATAGTCTTTCTCCGACTCGGGCGGCTGACGCCTTGCAATTTCACCGTCAACGCCTCCGCGCTGGTGGAAGAACACGTCGCTGATCTTCACATCCTCGATCATGTAGCCCGGCATTCCGCTGATGTTGGTGCAAATCGGATCCGCTCCGTAGCTGGTGATGTTGCTCATCACGATGCGTTTGAGGGTACCGACCCTTGTTCCAGATGGTCCGCGGAGGCGCGCTCCGAGTCGCAGGAACAAAGGAGATTGGCGCAGGTCCCTCATTGCGATGCCGGTGAAAGTAATGTCCTCGCATATGGCTCCGTCTACGGTTTCGAGAGCCAAGCCGCGACAGCTTTCAAAGACGCAGTTAGAGATGGTGATGTTCTTGAACCCGCCGTTCGATTCCGTTCCGCATTTGATACGCCCGGTCGCAAGGCGGTGCAACCCAGGATCGGTGTGTCTTTTCCATGTGCCGTCCAATAGGGTTCCGAGTTGATAGTCCCCGGTGACAAAGCAATTCGTGATGGTTACATTTTCGGTCGCCCTTATATATCCAAGGGCGAAGCTGGACTTGGGGCAAATGCCGTCGTCCCACGGAGAATTGACACTGCAGTTGGATACCCGCACGTTTTTGCAGCAGTCAATATCGATGCCATCGCGATCCGTGTCAATCTTCAGGTTGTCGATCGTGAGGTTATCTACGCCGGTGAGCAATAGGCCGAAGTGGCCACCTTTGAGTAGCGAGAAGTCGCTGAAGGTCGCGTTATGGCAGCTCTTGAGAGCAATGGCTTTGTTCCCGACGCCGGCCTGTTCAGCCCTGAAGACCGGGTAGTTACCGCGGGTCTCTTTTCCCCCGCCGTGGCTGAGGCCTTTTCCCCAGATAAGTCCGGGGCCGAATATCCCGAAGTCGTGAATGTTCTCACCCCATATCAGGCTGTTGTGCCAGTGATTGTGGCCATAGTCCTGGTAGGGGTCCCATGCGGTTTTGGGCTCGGCGGCATCATAGGTCCCACCCATATAACCTGTGGTCTGGCCGGGCAACGGTGAGTCGGCGGCAAGAATTGTTGCCCCCTGTTGCAGGAAGAGCGCAACAAAGCTTTTCAAACGGATGGAGAAGCACGTATACACGCCGGCAGGAAAGACAACTGTTCCGCCCCCGGCTGCGGAGGCAGCTTCAATCGCGGCGTTGACGGCAGGCGAGTCGATCGTCTTGCCATCCCCGGTTGCTCCAAACGAGCGCACGTCGAAGAATAATGACTTCCCCGGTGTGTTTACCTGGGCACCGTGGGCTCCTTGCGCGGACGCTGTAGGCGTATTCAATAGACTCGCAGAACCGCCTATGATTCCGAGGCCAGCCATCTTCAGGAATTCCCTACGAACTTCTCCCACTCGGTACCCCCAATTTCAATTTATGGACTAGTTCAGCTCGCGGCGGAGGCCCTAGGTTCATTCCTCGCGAGGAAGTCTTTCAGAATCTGGCGATCCGTGTTCAGTTTGACCACCACGCTCCTCAGTTTTGCATTCTCTTCACGTAGCTGTTTCAGTTCAGCGAACTCCGGCAACTCCTGCACATACTTGTTCCTCCAAGCATCGAACATCCGACGGCTGATCCCATGCTGGCGCCAGATCACAGCCACCGAGTCACCGGTTTCCGACTCCCACAGTGCATGCAGAATTTGTTCATCCGTCAGTCTTCGCTTCCTCATAATCCAAAGCTCCTCCTCTGGTCTCCGTAGAACCGCCGGGAGCCCTCGTCCTCCGCATTCGACTACCAATTGCGCGACACAGGAACACTGTTTCGGCGGTGCCGTTGAATAGTCGCCCCGCCTCCGGTATGGAGGCGGGGCAACGGTGTGCGTACGGTTTGAAGTGCGCTAGAAGGTAATCTTGACCGCTCCCTGGAAGACCCTGGCGCCGTTGCTGGTGCCCCCAATCTGGCCGAAGGTGGCCGAATTGAGACTGCCGTTAGTGCCGTTAAAACTGGGATGGTTCAAGAGATTAAAGGCCTCGACGCGCGTGTCCAAGCTCAAATTCTCATACAGGTGCCAGAAGCGGCTGACCTGGCCATCGAAATTAATCAGCGGTGGGTTGTGGAATGCGTTCCTGCCGGTGTTTCCGTAGACTGGTGCGCCGGCTCCTGCGTACGCTGGTGCCGTTGATGTCGCTGCTGCCGCCTCCCACGCGGTATAGAAGGTGCTGCCAGTCAAATTACTCTGAAAGGCGGCTGGATTGAGGTACTGGCGGTACGCTGCGCCAGTGGATCGTAGGAATTTTACTCTGGCATAGAGCGGCACCCCAGCAATGCGGGTCCCGCGATCACCGTTCGGGTTCCCGATCTGGTCGTCATCCGAACCGGTCGTAACCGAAAAAACCGAGCCAGTTTGAATCTTCGATATTCCGGAGAACTCCCAGCCGTTGATGATAAGGCCCTCGATGCGGTTGTTGAAATGGAATGCGCTCTTGATGAGCGGCGCGACAGCCAGCACGTTGCGGAAATCGTTGCTGCTTGGGCCATAGTCCAGGCGCGGGTTATTCGGGTTCATGCCGGAGACGCCGGAGTAGTCGCCATTGCCGTCCAATTCATCCAGGTTCTTCGACCAGGTATAGTTGGCCAGCAGGCTGAAGGTAGAGGACATGCGATGGTTGACCGAAAGCACCATGCCTTCGTATGTGGAAATTGCGGTGGAGTTGATCATCTGGGAACTATTGACGTTGCCAATTAAGTTGCCCTGCGCCGGGTTCTCCAGGATCAAGGTGGAGCGCTGCGCTTCGTTGCCGGTAGTCGAGCAGGGTGCTCCGGCTGCGGGCACCGCGGCGCTCACGCCGGCGAACTCGCCCAGCCAGTAATTTGTGCCGCCGATAGAGACATTGCAGTTGCTTGGGCCGGCCGTTCCCGTCGAAATGCCCGGAATATATACGCTTCCGTTTATCGGTACGTCCCAAGCCTCATGGTCCCCCTTGCTGCCGATGTACTGGAGAGTTGCGATCCAGCCATGGCTGAAGTCATGCTGAAGGCTGACTGTCCACTGCGCATAGACGGCCGAGTGGAAGTTTGGGTTCGGCACGATGTACTGGGAATTGGCAGGAAAGATCGCAGCGGTCGCAGTGGGAGTGCCCGCGAACCCGCCATTGGCAGGGGTGAAGGGATCGCTGGTGATGGTAGTGCCAGTGATGGTCGGCCCGGGGCCGCTGTTGGCCGGGAGAGTGGGAACGCTCCACGGGCTGGAGAACGGTATATACGTGTTCTCCGCCTGTCCGACGGAAGTCGCGTAGGGCGGATTCTGATTGTTTCGCTGCGCCGTAAAGGTGTTCGGCAGGTCGTACATATACTGCGCGCCTCCGCGCAGCACGGTCTTGCCGTCGCCGGCCAGATCGTAGGTGAACCCGAAGTTCGGGTCCCACTGGTTGGCGTGGTTCTGCGTGAACTGCCGGGGAACAGCCGCGCCATTAGGCTGGGTGTCCCCATAGAACAACAGTCCCGCCGGGGCGGTCGGATACACGCTGCTGTGCACGCTCGCCAGGAAGTTGGCCTGGTTCCACGTTTCTCCGCGGTTGAAGTAATCGACCGGGAAGTACTCCGGGTCCCAGCGCAGTCCTGCCACAAGAGTCAACTGCTTGGTCGCGTGGAAGGTGTCTTGAATGTAAAAGCCAGGGAGCGTATTCCGCAACGCGTTCTGCTGTTGCTTGCTCTGGCTAAAGCCGTTCATGGTCCCTTCGAGGAAGTCGAGCTGTCCGTTGCCGAGCTGCGCAAGTTGTTTGGAGCAGGTGGCGCAGTAGTTCCCATTGAGAGCGGACTGGTTCTGGGTTCCGTACGGTCCATATTCGCTATAGTTGCTCCCGAACCCGAGGTCGCCATTGCTGTTGAATCCGTTGACGATATTGAGCTGGTTGCGGACATACTCTCCGCCGAAGACGATCTGGTGCTTCCCGTGGAGCCATGTGACATCGTCGTCGATCGACAGGGTATTGTCGTTGAAATGGGCCAGGGAGTTGGTGCCGCCGCCCGCGCTGAAGCCACTGCTGCCGAAATATAAACCGGCGGTTGTGGCGCAGGTCATGGTCACTCCCAAACCACCATTGGCACCTTTGCATGGATTGATGTCGCTCGTGTTATATCCGCGGAGCAGAAGCCGACGCAGTGCCGCGACGTGGGCGGAGTTCACCAGGTTCGAGGTGAAGGTGTGGTCCTCCCCAATGGTCTCGGTCTGGACCCTCTCCTCAGGGTTACCCGCCGAGCTGGTGACCAGAATGTCGCCGCCAAAGTATGACGGAGACTGATAACTGTCCAGGAAGTACCGTCCATACAAGTGGTCGTTCGTGCCGAGTGTGTAATCGACCCTGGTAATAAACTGCTTGTAGAAGTGCTGGCTGGGAACCGTGTAAAATACCTTCCCGCAAAGGTCCGTTCTGCCTACGTCGGAGTTAAGCGGAATGGTATACGTCGTTGTAGACGTGTAGGGCAGGTACTTCAGCAGCGCCAGGGATTGCGGGTTCCACGTGGGCAGCGTGCCCGGCGCGTAGATGTTGCCCGGCAGGGGATTTCCGGTAACCGGGTCCAGCAGTTGCGTGGCGTGGCCGTTGGTGCAGGCGGGGTTCGGCGCGGTCGTCTCCACTAGCGTCCCCGTCCCGGGGGAGCCCGCCCCTGAGGTCACCGGTACCCCGTTCTCATAGGTATAGTCTCCGTTGAGGATGTTCGCTGCGGTAGGTATAAAGGCGGTACTGCTGGCGGTCGCCGACTTGTCGCGGTGGTACTGGAAGCCGGCGAAGAAAAACAGCCTGTCCCTGCCGTTATACAGCTTCGGGATCCGGACAGGGCCGCCAAACGTGCCGCCGTATTCATCCTGGTGCAGCGTGTCCTTGCCGCAACTCGGGCCCGGGCTCACACCCGCGGGGCATTGGTTCGCAGTGAAGTTCTGTGCGTCGATGAAGTTATTGCGGATGAACTCGAACGCGTCGCCATGGTACTGGTTGGTTCCCGACTTGGTGACCACGTTCACCATTCCTCCGGCGCGCGAACCCGCCTGTGCGCCTAGTGAGGACGATTCCACGCTGAACTGGGAGACCGCATCGGGGAAGGGCATTGGCAGGTTGCCGCCGGCCATGTAGTCGCTGTTATCGCCGCCGTCCAGACGCCACAGAGTGGTGTTGCCCATGCCGCCGGCGATTGAGATTTCGATCGTCTGATACGAAAACTTGCTGCCAGTAAAATCGCCGCCGGTGCCGCCGGACGTGATGCCGCCGGAGAATTGCAAAAGACCGGTCATCTGCCGCCCGTTGAGAGGCATCTCCGCCATCTCGGCCGAGTCGATGGTCTGTTTATAGGCAACGTCCTCGGTCTGCAGCGCCAGCTGCGTATCGTGGACCTCGATCGTATTGCTCTCCGAGCCCACCGTCATCTTCACATTAATAGCGATGCTGCTGCCGACCTCAAGCACTATATTCGATTGGTCGAATACCTCAAACCCGGCGCTCGTCACCTTCAGCGAATAGGTGCCGATACCGATGTTGGGAAAGACGTAGAGGCCGCTTCCGTCGGTCTTCGCGGTGCGTGCCACCCGGGTCGATGTTTCGGTCAGCGTGACCGCTGCGTTGGTGATGACCGCCCCGGTCGAGTCAGAGACGGTGCCTTGGATGGTGCCGGTGCCCGCGAGCTGCGCAAGCATGCTGGCTGGAAACAACAGCGCAGCAACCACAAATAGGCCTGTCACGTACTGACGAAGCGACCACGATAGTCTGGAAATAGCTTTCTTCACTTGATCCTCCTAAGTTTGGTACTGCTCTGAGCCGTGATGCGTATCAATGTTTTCGTCTGACGGCGAAGCCGCTCTTGATCACCAAAATCGATTTAGTAGATGCGCGCATCTTTTTCTCCATCGCGTCTCTTCTATCGGCGACTGAACTCTTAGACCTATCTGGTCAGGCCAGAGAGGTTGGTCTGCGTGCGGAGCGCCATTAACCGTGATTGACGGAACGGCCGAATCTTACTGGCGCTCGTGCGCGAGGCACAAGGCACGATTGGAGAGAATGTCGGGGCTCAAGAGGGTGAGGATGGATATGCGAGACGGGTAGCTGAGACGTAGTACAAATGGGTAATACCCCGATACCAGAATGTACGTGTAAATCTCAGCACGAACATGATTTTCCATGCAGATCTCAGCCATTAGAGCTGGACGCATGGAAATGTAGGGACTACAGTGACGCAATACGTGTCGCGCGGTTTATTTATATGTTGGCTGGACTCATAGGTAGGAGTTGTGGTCCCAAGCGGCGGTTCAGAACGGTGCTGAGAGTCGGTGCAATTTTTGCGTTCCTCGCAGCTCAGGCGCCGATCTACGCGCAAACGCCGAATCCGCCTCCAATACGTTATCGAACTGCGACGTCGATTCTCTCACTCTCTCTGGAGGGGGCAAGTCATGGGGAGCCTGCGCAGATTCGCGGAGTAGTCACCCGTTCCACAGACTATGGACTTGTAGTTCAGGATCGCACCGCCGGAATCTATATCGCTTATCAACATCCTGAGGCTTTCGCTTCCGGCGACGAGGTCGAGGTGGAAGGAGTCGTAGATCCAGGGCTATTCGCTCCTACTATAAAGGCGCAATCCATTCGCAAACTGGGCCGTGCTCCCCTCCCCCGGCCAAAGGAGGTCACTTTCAAGCAACTGAGCACAGGAGACGAGACCAGCCAATACGTTTCCATAACCGGAACAGTTCGCTCGGCAGGACTACGAGCCACAAGCGTTGGCGCGGAGAGATTTTGGCTCCAGATCGCGATGGCAGACGGCTTTGTCTACGTATCGCTTCCTAAAGAGGACGCTGACGCTGGAAGTGAGCTTGTGGATGCCGTTGTCCGGGTCGACGGCGCTGCTTCGAGTACAAGGTTCCATAACAGACAGATCAATGCCCCTACTCTTTATGTGGCCGGAATGCAGAGCATAGCCGTGCTTCACCCCCCGCCGCGGAACCTGTTTGCCGTGCCACTTACACCGATCAGCAGGTTGATGCAGTATCGATCGGGAACCGACTACTATCACCGCGTCAGAGTTGCTGGAACTGTGACTTACTTTAGGGCGACTGAAAGCCTTATTTTGGAAGATGGAGGTAGAGCGTTGTTCGTTACGACAGCGCAGGCACCCGACATCAAACTGGGAGATCGGGTCGAGGCCGTTGGCTTTCCCGCACTTGGGGACTCCGGTCCTATTTTGGAGGATGCCGTCCTCCGGGACATCGCTCGCGGAAAACAACTGCAGCCAACCCCCGTCACCATTGCGGACCTCTCCTCTGGCTCCTTCAACTACAACTTAGTCAGCACTGAAGGCCGGTTTTTGCGCCGGGTACAAGAGCCATACCGCGAAGTCCTGCTGCTACAGGATAAATCCACGCTTTTGCTGGCTGAGCTGACTGAACCCGAGAACTCAAATGCACTGCAGAACCTGCAGGACGGAAGTGTGATACGAATATCCGGCATCAGCATCGTGGATATAACCGGCACCTGGAATACCGGTGGCCCGGGCGCCAGCTCAGTTCGTTATAGAGTGCTGCTTCGGTCATCGAACGACGTACAAGTCATTCAACCGCCCTCATGGTGGACCGTGCTGCACGTTATCTATATTGCAGCTTTATTCGGAGTCCTCATGCTTCTCTTTGTTGGATTGGAAATCTACAGCCGCATTGAGCGCTGGAGACTCCAGGCTGTACTCGATGAGCGTGAACGCCTGGCATACGAGATACATGACACACTGGCTCAGAGTTTTGCCGGTATCGGCTTCCAATTGGAGGCGATCCGCAATGCCACACCGACTGAACTAGCTGGCCTGACGAAGCAAGTAGATCGAGCCAGAGAGCTTGCGCGGCATAGTCATAAGGAGGCGAGGCGAAGTATCGAGCCACTGGGCCCTGAGCCGTCTGAGCAAATTGACTTACTCTTATCGCTAGAAACCTCCGCTCGCAAGATGGTGGAGGGTGGTGCTGTCGAGGTCGTAACCACAAGTGTCGGCAAACCGCGACTCATCCCACCCGAGATTACGGCTTCACTACTACGGATCGGCCAAGAGGCCATCGCAAATGCAATTCGCCATGCAAATCCAAGCCACCTAGAAATCTCTGTCTCATATGAAAAGCATTTCGTTCGACTAGCAGTCAGAGATAACGGTTGTGGTTTTGTCAAGAGCGGGGATCTCATTGGTTTTGGTCTCCGTGGCATGCGTAAACGTTCCGCCTCCCTCTCTGCAAAACTAGAAATATTCAGCCAGCCAGGAGAAGGAACTTGCGTCGAAGTTGCGGCTCCTCTGCCACCCGACCTCACTCTATTTACTTTTGCCCAGCGAATGTGGCGATTCATATTGGAGGGTATATTCCATGTCTATGCCAAAAACGAATGATGACTGCATCAGAATTTTGATCGTCGATGACCACCCCGTCGTCTGTTCCGGCTTGACGGGTATGCTGAGTGCGATCTCCGGGCTTGAAGTGATCGCATCTGCATCGAGTGGCGAGGAAGCACTTGCAATTGTCCAGAGTGATAGGCCGGACATTATGCTGTTGGATCTGCGCATGCCGGGAATGGATGGCATCGGCGTCTTGAATGTGCTTAAGAAAATGGAGTATCCCCCCAGGGTCGTGGTCCTGACGAGCTTCGAGAAAGAGGAAGATATCTATCGTGCGATTCGCGCAGGAGCCCAGGGGTATTTACTGAAAGACACAACCCAGTCTGAAATGGTTACTGCCATCTCAGTCGTCAACGCGGGAAAGCGCTATATACCGCGTCATATCGCCGCCAGACTCGCGGATCGGATGATGCGTTCCGATCTCACCGCTCGCGAATTGCAAATTTTGGAGCTAGTGGCACAGGGCTCGACTAACAAGCAGATTGCCGGGGCCCTTGACATCAGCGATAACACAGTTCGACATCACGTCAATAACATCATGGATAAGCTTAGAGTGTCCGATCGCACGGAAGCGGCAGTGACCGCGCTCCGTCAAGGCGTGCTGTCGGGAACGGACTAGGGGCGTGTCCCAGAAATACAATCATTCCGGTAGCAACTCTGGTGGGAGGAGAATGGCCGTCCGCCGTAGGTGACACAGAGACGCTGGCCGGATTGCACTCAACCCGAATCCCACAGGCTTCCCCGATCCTCCGCAAGCTCATCCGCCGAAGAGGCAACCATAATCTGGTAGATGCGTAGGATCAAGTAGTGCGTGTCCGGAACGTCGCCCTCCGGTTGAGGATCCAGAATGTTTACCGGCTTCCTGCCACTCTGGTGCGGCATCGCGCCCCAACAACACGCGGAGAAACTCATTCGCACAAACTATCTGGCGGGCGACCTCCTCCGCGCGCAGTGGGGCGCGAGATCGCTTTCCTCCCTCAAGACCGTTTATCCCCCTCGAGCCTAGTTCCAACCCGAGCAACTGGCTCGCCAATCTGGATCATCGTGAACTACTTCGTATGGAAGGACCTAGCAGCGTTCTTCTGGTCCTCGATATGATCTGAGGGCATTCGTTGCCCATGGTATGGAACTGAAGAAGTCTAATGAAGCGCCCATGCGCACGATGTGAACTCAGACGCGCGACGCAGATAAGGTGTAATACGCCTCGCATTCGAACCTGGACGGATTCCGGGTCAGGTTACTCTACAGATCTGAGGCAGGCTGTCTTCGACTTACCGCTTGCTCTTCTTCACCTCGTACATAGCGGCATCGGCGGCGTTCAGCAGGGCGTCTTTTGTGGCGCCATCTTCCGGATAAAGAGCAACGCCAATGCTGGCTGAGCCCTTAATGACATGCCCCTCGATGAAAAAGGGGGCGTCGAAACAGCCTGCTAGCCTGGCAACGATTTTGTCCAGGTCGTTGAGACCGTGGTGGAGCGAGACGAGCGCGACAAATTCGTCGCCGCCCACCCGGGCCAGCATATCGTGGCCCAGCAACTGGCGGCCCATGCGCAGGGCAACCTCCTGGAGGTAAGAGTCACCCGTACGGTGTCCGAACGTGTCATTGATCGGCTTGAACTCGTCGAGGTCGATGTAGATCAATCCGAGGATCCTACTGGATTGGCGGGCCTTTTCGATTTGCAATTCGATAAAATTCTCTATCGCGAAGCGGTTGGGAATATCGGTGAGCAGGTCGTACTCGGAGCGGCGGCGCAGATCGGAGTAGAGCCGCCGGGTCTCAATGGCCAGAGTGGCCAGCCGCGCCCCGCTGCGCAGTGCTCCGGTTTCACGGTCGCTCGGATGCGTATCCCGATCGAGTCCGGCAAAGAGCGTGCCGAGCGCCGGACCGACGCGGGCATCGATGGTCGAGCGGACAATGCGCAGGCTGTCCTGCTCCCGCGGGCAATCTCCAAGCCGCCTTCCATCGGTGATCTCGCACCAGCATGGAGCTCCCTCCAGCGTGGAGGAAACCATCGCCGTAATCTCCACCAGGATTTCGGCGATGGGCCGCGATTCGTTGATGTCCTCAAGAATACGGCTGCGCCGCCGCTCCAGTTCGGCCTCGATCTCGGTGCGAGCCGACATAATGGCGGTTTGGCGGCGCATCTTGCGTTCCAGTGCCCAGCCCCTGACGATCACCACGAAGACCACGATCAGGAGTATGCCGAGAGCCAAAAGGAGGTTGCGCGTGTTGATTTGCGAAGGCCCGGCGACGACCTCAATATCGCCCGGGGAACGCATCAGAATATCGAAGGGAACATCGCCCCGGAAGGGGTTGGCGTCTTCCGTGATGCAGATGCCGGTGACGCGGACCATGGCGCCGATCGGAATCATCTTCATGGGCGCAATCACTGCGCGGTTGGCGGAAGGATGGCGGAAAACTCCGGTGAAGATCTGGCCGTCGGCGGTAATGTGATATTCGTCCTGCGTGGCCCCACGGGCTGCAGAAGCCACTTGCCCTTCGACGGTTACCAGATCGATGATATGGTGGCTCTCGGCAAGTACCTCCGCGGTCGTTGCCAAGGGCAAGATGGGCGTCTGGGCATGGCTATCCAGTATCTCGCCGCGAGCCAGGGCCAAAAAATCATTACGCGCATCGGGGAAACCTGTTGCATCCACTACATCGCCAACCTGCAAGGGTTCACGCGTTTTGGTCGAGATCCACAGGCTTCTTGCGCCGTCCTGCAGCACGGCTGCCGAGCCCGGCTGGTAATAGGTGATGGCTCCATGAACCCGGACTCTCTGTGCGCCCGTAACACGATGATTGGTGATAATCAGGTCCATGGGCGTGAGCGGGAGGGACCACGGGCTGACGGCGGCGTGCTGGAGAATCTTGATGCCCGCGGGCGAGGAGACGTTGAGCATAGCTCCAACGATTTGCATCTTGCCGTCGAATTGTCCGCCGGAAACTCCGGTGATCTCCACTTCGGCATCCAAAAGCTCGTGGAGTTGCTCTGCCGTAAAGCCGCCCGAAACCACCGCTATGATGTAGCCGCCCTCGGTTTGCATCTGCAAAAGGGCGAAGTGGCCCTCGCGCGAATCGTCTGCTCGGTCGGCGGAGCGAACCACGCCGCGCATTGTCACCAGCACACAGTCGTGCTGGACGCGGATCACCTCGTCGTAGGTGGCTGGCACAGGCTTAGGCAAGTCGCCGTGGTGGAG
>Ga0181520_10000229_pt1 | contig 121124 bp, 96 predicted proteins | sample PEATcosm2014_Bin_29_FD_132451 | JGI IMG/M metagenome (GOLD analysis project Ga0181520, IMG submission 132451) | Peatland microbial communities from MTU Mesocosm Facility, Houghton, MI, USA - PEATcosm2014_Bin02_30_metaG | ecosystem: Environmental > Terrestrial > Soil > Wetlands > Peat | place... | reverse complement strand
TCTTCCACCCTCTGCACTACCTGCTTCGCGTCTGCCGGAACCGAATGCAGTACACATCGCGCGTAATCTCTGAGAACCAGACAGCTTTGCTGGATCGTTGCAAGCGGTGTCGCCTGCCAACTGTGGATAGGATGATACAAGCCGAAAACTCAGGCTCAGTGACCAGCACAGGCGGCCCGAAAAGGCCGCCTGTGCTGGTCACAAAACAGTGGGTTCCGAAACAGGCACTGGTTTCGCCGGAAGAGAAGAAGTTTGACAGCAGCTACGCCAAATCAAGAAGTGTGACTGTCCTCAACCCTGGGCCTCGTGTTTTCAGTCTAATTATCTTTACTTTTCCGGCCCCTCGCTGAGAGGACTCGATACCCTCCCTATAAAGAGGACTGAACCGGTCGAATTGTGAACGATCATGAAGAGGAATGGCCTGTCCGCACGGAACTTCTGCTTCAAGTGGTTCTGGGCGCTCTTAGTGCCCATTACTACGGCCGTAGCCGCCGCCGCTTCGCTGCCCTCTTCGTTCACGTCGATCATGGCTTGATGGATGACACTGGAGATATAAAGGCCCTTGCCGCCTGTTATACCTGAGAAATCCGCAAGACGCTCATCGAATGCATCGGGCATGCCCATTGCGCTCAGATTGCTCCCAAGAAGGTAGCGGGTATCGAACTTAAAGCGCGGCAGAAGAACATCGACCTCCTGCGAACTCATCTCTGCGAGGAGCTTCTGGACTTTATCAAGCGATAGGCTTCCGCCCAGCTTTTCGGCATCGCCATCGGGTAGGATGGCGATCATGGAAAGCTCATCATCCGCATAAGGAAGTTCGATGGCGGCCAGCCCGTCCTCCCGCACGAAGCGAAAGTGCCCGGTCTGCCGCATCATGGGCACTTGCACCGTCTTGCCGTCACCCAGGTGGAAGGCCTCGTCTTTGGTCGCGGCCTTGTTGAATGGCGACTCCCAGTCTCCTTTGAAGTAGATGGCATTGGTGATTACGAGCCGGGTCAATTCGTTGATGTCGTCAGGATGGATCAGGCCTTTGATCTTCCCGTTGGTCTTGTCCTCAACCCAAGCGTTGATCTTGTGTATGGTGGCGGGTTTATCTCCCGGAAAGTCTACTTCATTGAAGCCGCCGCCATAAGACTTGCTGATTGTTTGCGTGAAGGCTGACTCGAAGTGGTAGTTCTCTTGTCCCCAGAGTGCATTCGCCACATTCAGCTTGTAGTGTTTCCCGGGACCAGCCTTGGTCTGCTCCAGAAGCTCGGAAAAACCTGCTTGCCGCTTCGCATCGGTCATGTCGAAGTGAAAAACTCTGCCCATCTGTTTCCGCGTGTTGCCGCTGCTGCCCTCGTAAGCCATCGCCAAGGCAGTGGAGATGCTATACGGGGAAACGAATATGTTTTTCCCCTTCTCCTGTGCGTTGAGCTTTCGATAGAGATCGATGGCAAACTGGTTGTTGGCATTCACTACTGCGGACAGGTTTATCCCCTTTGCCATCCCCTCCTGGGCATTCACTACGGGCACACAAGCGAATAGCGCCAGCACTGCCAGTTTCGCTGTCAATGGAACGAAGTTACGAAAAAGAGCCATCATAATCTCCCTGAGAACTATGGACAGCGCTTAGAACCTATTGCTGTTTGTGTGCGGCAGTGTCTTTCTCCGTCTGGATGACAGTGAGGTGAACGCGCGCTTCACGTGCATCAGCCTCTGCGGGTTTCAGCTCGAGGTAGTAATTCAGTTGCCGGATCGCGTCGTCATACTCCCCACTCATCTCCAGGGCACGCGAGAGGTTGTAGTATGCGTTCCCCCACCAGGGAGCTATGTCCACCGTTTTGCGCAGCATTCCAATCGGCTGAACCAGAGTCTGGGGACCGCCTGCCCGTTTGATCTGCGATGACGCTTGAACAAAGAGCTGACGTGCTTCTTCGGGGATGGCCGGTGGTTGGGGCAACGCAGTGGCTGCCTGGAGTATCTTCCAGCGCAGGAAATCGCTGTGCGGATTCTTTTGAAATGCGGCGAGATAAAAGGAAAATCGTTCCGCCGGCTCCTTTGAATCGGCCTCTTCCAATTGTCTCTTTGCTCGGCTGGCTTCTTCCAGAAGAGCGGCAACGGCGGCAGGCTTCATCCGGTTTGCGCAGGTCGCAGCTGTCTGGCCGTTCTTGGCCGCGGCTTCAATGTTTGCGCCCTTGTCCAGCAGAAGCTTCACAGCGCTGGTTTTTCCGGTATCGGGCTGATTGGAGGCAATCTCGGAGCAGGCTGCCATAATCAGCGGAGTTTCGCCTTCCTTGGTCGCGGCCTCGATGTTAGCTCCCTTTTCCAGCAGCAGACCGACGATTTCAGCCTGCCCAGCTTTGGCAGCGGCGATCAAAGCCGTGCCGCCGTATTGATTCTTGGCGTTCACGTTTGCGCCCTTTTCCAGCAACAGCCGCACGGTGTCGACGTGTTGGTAAGCGGCCGCATCGATCAGCGCCGTCTCCCACCAGCTGTTCCTTGCTTCGATGTCGGCACCCTTATCGAGCAGCATCTGCACAATCTCCGTATGGCCAGCTCCGGCGGCAGAGGTCAGAGCGGTCTCGTTACCCGGTCCGCCGGGCTGCATGTTGGCGCCTTTTGCCAGCAGCAGTTGCACGACGTCCGCCTGGCCTTTCTTCGCGGCCCGAGTCAGAGCCGTCCCATACCGGGGATAGCCCGTGGCATCGACCTTGGCTCCTTTCTCCAACAGAAGCCGAACCGTATCTATGTGGCCTTCTTCGGCAGCCGCCGCCAGCGCCGTCTTGTATTCACCACCTTCGGCGTCTATCTTTGCGCCTTTTTTCAGTAGCAATGACACGATTTCGGTCCGGCCCGCATCTGCGGCCGCAATCAGCGCGGTGTTGTTGTAGTCATCCGTGGCTTCGATATTGGCGCCCTTTTTCAGCAGCAGCAATACCGCGTCGGTCCTGCCATTCTCTACTGCCGCACTCAGCGGCGTCCCCACAACGCTGCCCTGCACCACTGGGTCTTCTTTGTCCCAGTAGGAGACCTTGGCATTAACATTTGCGCCCTGTTTGAGAAGCGACTGAATTGCATCCAATCGTCCGTCCCTGGCCGCACGGTAAAGCTGTTCGTCCACGCTGTTCTGGCCCACGGCTGAAAGACAACAGAAAAATATACAGATGAAAACTGCAATTGCCGGTAGGACTTTCTTCATGGCTTTCTCCTGTTGGGGCAGTGCCGCTGCTAGTACTCTCTTCCCTGGGCTTCCGGACCGAAGAAGGTTTCAGCCAGCTTGTCGGTGGCCTCGCCGATGTCATAGGCGTCTTTGGCGTGGGCGACCGTCTCCGCCTTGTAGATAGCTGCCGTGAGCTGGTTGGCACGGGCAATAACGGCCTCGCACTCTTTGCGCTGCTCCTTCGTGGTGCTTTCCAGTGCCAGCATCTTGCGCGCATCATCGCGCCCCGCGCGCACGTAATCATATAGGACCTTGCGCGCGCTCATGTCCTTGATCAGATCCTCGGCCTTGTCACTGAGTTTTTTGCTCATGACCTCAACGGCGGCCTTGCGGAACATCGCCGAGGCAGCTTCCTTGGACATCATGGAGTCAATAGCAATAGCGACGCCACTGTTACCCAGCTTGGGGTCGGTGATGGCGCGCGCTGCCTTGACCATGTTGGGATTTGCCGATGCGGGCAGGGCACGATTCTCTCGAATGTCCTGCACCAGATGAGCGAATTGCTGCGCTTGCGCGGGGTTTTTGAGGAAGGCAAGAGCGGCGTCGTAGTCCTTTTCTCTATTTACCAAGTGCATATAGGCGCCGTTTTCGCCGGCGATGAGAGTTTTGCCGCCAATAATTAACCAGTCGACGGGACCACTCATCTTCTCTCCCACCACTCCGGTCACCTCCCAGGCAGTGACCACCAGATCGGTGGTATTCATCAGCCTGTCGTTGTTGAGGTAGACCTGTTTCCAGGTGACCGCAACTTCCTTTTGGGGAAGGGGAAGGGGTGGAACAACGGAATCCAGTCGTTTGGCGTAGATCGCCACCTCCGGGTCGGTGATCTGCGCGTCCCAGGCGGTGGAGGCCATGCGAGGAGCGTCGTCGAGGCCCTTCAGGCCCAGACCGCCTTCGAGCCCACTTATACCCGACGGGGCGCCATCGACGCCCTTCAAGCTGCTGATGGCCTCCGGCTTGATCTCGTTAAACGCGGCTTGCAAGCGTTGGGCTTCGATCGCCAACAGACGCTGCCGCTCGGCCTCGGCTGCCTGCTGCCGTTCTTCCTCAGCCTTCCGCCGTTGGGCATCGATCGCCGCGAGACGCTCCTCTTCGGCTCTTTGCTGGGCTTGCCGCTTGGCCTCGGCCTTTGCCTCCTGCCTGGCCTTGTTCTCAGCGTCCTTTTGCTCCTTCCGTTCGCGGCGGGCCTGCCAAATGGCTTCCCAGCGCGCTCTGCGTTCCTCCTCGGTTTCAGCGGAAGGGGTGGACGTGGATCCGCCGTGACATTTGTACTGAGGGGTATCGACGCATTCCGGATGGGGCTCCGGTATGTTTTGTGCGCTGGCGCGACCCGCCATGACAAATCCGGCCAGGAAGATCAGGAGGCCAAGCATGGTGCAATTAGCACATCGCAGGATTACAGGACGAGGAGAAAAAGTCTTAGGTGAGATTCTAAAGGGCAAGAGCGTAAGAGCGCGAAAGGATGGTCTCATATCCAACGTCTCCCAGCAGAACACAGATTGTACTCAATGCATCTGGACGTATCAGTACACTGCCGCTTCCATGATAGAGCGATAGCAGAACAGCCTAATCGTTCCGCCCAGCTCTCGCAACTCTCCAGTTCGAGTCCATTTGCGGCACGGTCAATCCGCACTTGAATTCACTGCCCGTGATACTTACTTTTCATATGCGGTCGAAGGCCCGGACCATCACAGCGTCGAATTGCCGCGGCGGGCGTCGGCCAGGAGTTGATCGAGGCCGGGACGCCTTGCTTCCATTCGCCGCGCCAGGATACAGCCACTCTCAGACCGCTTTAGCATCTTCCGTCACGAGTTCGAGAATATGCATTTTCTCGCGCTGGCCCTCCGCGCCGCCCGTGATTCCTATGTGTCCAAGAGCGTGCGAACAGCAGTCGCGAGCTGCGTGCGCGAAAATGGTTTAGCTAGAAACCCTCCACGGTGAAGTGGGACGCCCTGCCTCTGAACCAGGTCGTCGCCATATCCGGAAACGTACAGGACTCGTAACTCCGGACGTGAGGACCATGCCAATTCCGACAGTTCACGGCCATTCATCTGAGGCATGATTACATCCGTGATGAGCAAGTCGATCCGCTCATGAGGGTCTCGAACAATCCGGAGGGCCTCGCTGGTCGAAGCGGTTGGCACTACGTGGTATCCGAGGTTGGCGAGCATCTCGCAAACCAGGGTGCGCACTGACTCGTCGTCCTCTGCCACGAGAATCGCTTCGGACCCCCCAGGCGAATCGGTTTCAGACGTTTGGCTTAAATTGGTCGAGTCTCTCTGGACTCGGGGGAGATATATCTCAAAAGTGGTGCCTACACCCGGTTTGCTGGAAACCAGGATTGCACCGCCACTCTGTTCCACAATTCCATGAACGCTGGCCAAGCCCAGCCCCGTTCCTACGCCTATGGGCTTAGTGGTGAAAAATGGCTCGAAGATCCGCTTCACCGTGCTCTCGTCCATGCCAACACCGGTATCAGACACTGTCAACTTGACATACTCGATGGGGCGCAAGGAGTAGTGCTTGCTGGCCCGCTCTTCGTCCACTTCCGCGCAGGACACATGGAGAGAAAGACGCCCGCCGTCTGGCATGGCATAGCACGCATTCGTCACAAGGTTGAGTACAACTTGCTCGATCTGCACCGGGTCGGCCAGAACCTTCCCGCTTTCTGGCTCCACGTCGACCACAAGTTCGATGTCCTCTCTGGTCAACCGGCTCGCCGTTTTCTCCATTTCCTGAATGAAGTGGCCAAGGTCAATGACTGAAGGAAGAAGAACCTGGCGGCGGCCAAATGCCAGCAACTGCCCTGTCAGACTCGATGCACGCGAACACGCCAGGCGAATCTGATCAGCATAGTAGAACAACCGGCTTTGCGGTTCCGCGCCATAGCGGATCAGTTCGCTATAGCCAAGCATTACGCCCAGCAGATTGTTAAAGTCGTGCGCCACGCCTGCGGCAAGTTGCCCGACGGCTTCCAGCTTCTGCGTCTGCCGGAGCTGCTCTTCCAGCTTTCTCTGCTGTGTAACATCCCGATAGATCGCCAACGTGCCCTCAAACTCGTCACGGACTCGGAATGGACACAGAAATATCTCCGTGTCGATTACGGTGCCATCTTTGCATCGGCGCTGGGTATTGAAGGGCCCTTTGCTTTCACGGGACGACTGTTTCACCACAAGCAAGCACTCGTCTTCCAAAGAGGGAGGAGTAATTGTCTCCGAACAGCTTTTGCCTATGATCTCAGAATTCGAATAACCGAAAGCTTGGCAAAATGCAGGGTTGGATAAAGTAACTCTCCCACTCCGATCCATAGCGAGGATCGGCAACGGACTGTTATTCAGGACAGCTTGCAGAAACTCCTTGGTATCAGCGAGCCGCTGGTTCGCCTTCTCAAGTTCCACAAGCTTGTCTTCCAGCTTTCGAATCAGCGCTGCGTTGTACTCGCTCAGGAAGACGTCGCCCGTGTGTGCAGCGGATACCCGATCTGGAAGAGTGCCCGTTTCCCTTTGCAGTAACAAGTCGCGCACAATTTTCAGCAAAACATCAGGATCGAGGGGCTTTACGAGAAAATCATCGGCGCCAGCGCTCAGGCCCAACTCCCGATCTTTGCTATCCGTATAGGTCGCGGTATAGAAAACGAATGGAATTTTATTCAACTGTACTTCAGAGCGCCAACGCCTGCACAACGTAAACCCATCCATCACCGGCATCAGGATGTCGGTAATCATCAAGTCAGGGGGAGCGTCCAGCGCCAGATTGAGGGCTTCAGCACCGTTCCGGGCAGTCGTAACCCCGTAACCGTTTGCACCCAACAACGCCTGCAAGTAGTACAGATTGTCTTCATTGTCATCGGCGATTAGAACTTGACTCATATCCTGGCCCTTCTCAGCGGCACAGCCTGGGTTCACTTCGGAAGATGTTTGCAAACCTGGTCGACAAAGATATCGGGATCAATCGGTTTTTCGATATATCCGGTGGCGCCTGCAGCCAAAGCCTTCTCGCGATCTCCCATCATGGCATAGGACGTCACGGCGATAATAGGAGTATTCCGGAGAGCTGGATCTTTGCGCAGTTCCGCGGCGACTGCATAACCATCGAGCATGGGCAATTGGATATCAAGCAGAATCAAGTCCGGGAGCAGTTTGCTTGCTAAAGCAATCCCTTCCATCCCATCGCGGGCCTCGTGAACGATGAAGCCGTGCTTCTCCAACAGGAAGCGCACAAGATAGAGATTCTGTTCGTTATCTTCTATAACCAGAACGGTGTTATTCACGAGTCTTACTCCACTCCACCGGTAGTCGTACGCTAAAAGTGCTGCCTTTTCCTCGCGCACTATCTACGGAAATGAATCCTCCCATGAGATCTACCAGACGCTTGCAGATCGACAGGCCAAGCCCTGTCCCTTCCCGCTTGCGTGCCAAGCCTGTGTCTGCTTGGCGAAAGGGTTCAAAGATACTCTTTTGGTCCTGCGGATCAATGCCGATGCCGGTATCGGTAATGGCCGTCACCACCCCTTGGCCATCCCTCCAGCAGCGAATCATCACACTTCCTTCATCCGTGAACTTAACAGCATTACCCAACAGGTTCAGCAGAATCTGTTCCGTACGCCGCTGATCGCCTGAAATCGAGCCGACCTCCGGCGAAATCTCAGTATGCAGCGCAATCCCCTTCTTTTGCGCCAGTGGAGAGACAATAGCCACTACCTTCTCGATGGCACGGGATATGGAAAACTTTTCGCATTGAATTTCTAACTGCCCCGCCTCGATCTTGGAGATATCTAGAACGTCGTTAATCAGATCCAGCAAGTGCCGCGCGCTGTTCTTTACGATGTTCAATTGTTTTGCCTGCTCTGCATTCAGCGGGCCGGCCATTCCCTGCGAGACAATGCCAGTAAATCCAATGATCGAGTTTAGAGGGGTGCGCAATTCGTGCGACATGGTCGCCAGAAACGTCGATTTCAGACGGTCTGCGGACTCCGCAGCGTCCTTTGCTTTCACCAACTCCGCAGTGCGTTCCCGTACTCTCTCCTCGAGTTCCAATCTCGCGCGCTCCAGTGCAGCCAGTGCATCAGCACGCTCATTCCGCGCACGCAGTGACAGTATTCCGTGTGCCAGGTTGTCACTGAGTTCAGCCAGAAGTTCCACCTCGGCAGAGTCGAATGCCTCAGGCTCCTCGGCATAAATAGCGAGCGCACCAAATACCGAATCTCCCTGCCGGAGAGGAAGCGCTAGTATGGACTCAAAATTCCGCGGTTCGATGAATTCACGCCAGATGGAATACGCTGGATTGGTCAAAAGATGGCGCACCACCATCGGTCTCCCCTCACGGATAGCCGTGCCGATGGCGCCCCGACCGTAGGGATTGTCTGCCCAACTAACGTGCACACGATCCAGAAATCCTTCAGCCGCACCAGCGGAGGCGACGGGGCGCACCGTACGCCTTTCGTCCTGGTCCGCATAGCCGACCCATGCCAGCTTGTATCCTGCTGGGCCTACCGCAACGCGACAAACTTCATCCAACAGCGCCTGCTCTTCCGTGGCATGAACCACCGCCGAGTTACAGTGCGACAGCACCCCAAGGGCCCGGTTTGTTTGCCGCAAAGCCCCTTCCGCCCGCTTGCGCTCGGAAATATCCATGGAGATCCCGCAGAGCGCGTAGAATCCCCCGTTGCTGTCCCGGAGCGCAAGTTTGGTGCTTTGGTAGTAATGGACTCCGTCTGCGAGTGTTGCCTCTTCTTCGAATTCCAGCGCCTGTGCGCTCTCCACTACACTCTGATCGTTGGCAACGAATTGGCACGCTGCTTCTTGAGGAAAGAGTTCGAAGTCTGTCTTGCCCTGAATCTTTTCACTAGCGATATGGAACAATTCAGTCCACCGGCGGTTGACGAAGACGTATCGGCCATCCGGGTCTTTCAGATAGATCAGCGCCGGCGAATTATCCAGTATTCCCTGCAACTCCGTGCTGGTCTTGCGTATCTGCTCCTCCGCCCGCCTCCGTTCCGTGATATCAATCGCCACGCCGACCATGCGCTGTGGCCTGCCGTCTAAGTCGCACACGCAACGGCCTTTTGCTTCTATCCAATGCAGCAAACCATCCGGTCGACGAACGCGATATTCGACATCGCAATCGTGATCGCCAGCCAGAGAGCGTCGGAGTGCAGACGCAATGCGAGGTCGGTCCTCGGAGTCAATGGCGTCCATAAACATCGGAAGGGTCAACTCGTCAGCCCGCGTCCAACCGAACGCGGCTTTGAGTTCGTCGTTCCAAGTGAGTCGATCCGTGGCGATGTCCCACTCCCAGATCCCGAGTCTCCCGCCGGTGACGGCCAGACGCAACCGCTCCTCGCTCGCATATAAGGCCTCCGTCTCCCTGTGTTTCATAATTGCGATCGCAGCGGTATGCGTCGCCATCTCGATCAGTTCCTGGTGGCGCTTCGCCGGAAGACAAGGAGTGCGAAAGTAGAGAGCGAAGGTGCCCAGCACGTTCCGGCGGCCATCGAAGATGGGCGTGGACCAGCATGCTCGCAGACCATGTCGTAGTGCGAACTCACGATAGTCGTCCCATAGCGGATCAGTCGCTATATCTTCGACGATGACTGGCTCACGGCGGAATGCAGCGGTCCCGCACGATCCAGCACGGGGGCCAATTGGCTGACCGTCAATCCCGCGAACGAAACTCTCGGGCAAGCTCGGTGCTGCACCGTGACGTACGTGCACACCATCGGCATCGAGCAGGAGAATTGAGCAGAGCATGCCCGCGCTCTTCTCCTCAATTTCGCGCAGTAGCAGATCCAGTATCTTATGTAGCGATGCGCCTTGGACTGCCAGTTCCAGAACATGATTCTGGCACCTAAGTAAATCAGCGCTTACGTTGAGCGCATCGAGAGTGCGTTTGTGCCGTATGGTCCACCCAAGTTGCGCACCCAGGGTTGAAACCAATATTTCCAGGGTCTCGTCTTTCTCCCGCCGCTCGCGCCGGAAGAACTCCAGAACGGCAACGACCTCATCTCCCGATAGAATCGGCGCTCCGAGCGCCGTCGTGAATCCTGCAGAGCACGCTTCGCCTTTCCGGCGAAAATCCTCGGATTGCATGACATCGAGAACCCAAACAGGCTGCTTTGACGCCCATACCCGCCCAACAAATCCCTGGCCGCGTGCAAATGTCATGCTGCGGCTTTCGCTAACAAAAGCCTCAGTCTTGTTCTCAGGATCATTCACCCAGACTGCACTGAACTCCAGGGCAGTCCCGTCTTGATTGAGCAACCAGACCTGCCCTAGTATCCAACCCGTCGTCTCACAAATGCGACGCAAAACGGCCTGCAGGGCTGACTGTGTGTCTCGCACAGCGCCAATCTCAAGAACGGTGGCCTGTAACAACCTGACATCGTCCAATGTGTTGAGCCCTATCAGACTCTAGAGTCTGATGATTGTAGTCCATAGCACTCTCCTCCGATAGGTGCCGCTCTGGGCAATCCCTGTAAAAAATATCGAATTCTAAACGTCCAGGCTAATAGTCCCATCGGTTTCTGCTGAACTTATCTCTGAGTTGCCGGAATTCATTTTGGTGTTGTCGCAGTCAGATTCGTAAGAGATTGGCAGGTGAACCATGATCTTTCCCACGGAAAGGGGAGGCGTTTCCACGGCTACTCCGGGCCTATCCTTCCGAAGGTAGGCTCAGATGCCGGCCACCCGACGGGCCTCGCGGGCGATCATCAATTCTTCCAGTGTATGTATGACAAGGAGCTTCGCTGGCGAGTCTGGCGCGGCCACATCGGCATCGGGCCGGCAGACTGCATTCCGCGCTGCGTCCAATCGAAGCCCAACACATTCGAGTCCTTCGCATACAGCGGTCCTGAGGGCCGCAGAGCCTTCTCCGATGCGGTCCGTAAACACCAGCGCATCGATTCCTCCCATGCTGACGACCGATGCGCCGATGGCCGAGCGCACGCTATCGGCGAAAATTTCGAAGGCCATCCGCGCCCGGATATTGCCTTTGCCTGCAGCCGCTTCAATCGCGGCCATGTCCGGCGACACGCCGGAGAGGCCCAATAATCCGGAGTGATGATTCAAGGCCTCGTCGATATCTTCGACCGTGAGTCCACAGCGTCGCTGCAGGTGAATCAGTATGCCCGGATCAATAGAGCCCGGCCGGGTTCCCATCATGATTCCCGCCAGCGGCGTCATTCCCATCGTGGTGGCAACTGGCACGCCACCACGCACGGCCGTTACCGAGCAACCGCCTCCGAGATGACAGGTGGCGATGCGCAGTTCAGACAACCCACGGTCCAGCATCTCTGCGGCACGCCCGGCGCAGTAGGCGTTGCTGATGCCGTGAAATCCGAAACGCCGCACGCCCCACTTCTCGTACCACTCATAAGGCAACGGAAACAGGTATGCGCGCTCCGGCAAAGCGGCGAAGAACCCTGTATCGAAAACCGCGACCTGCGGCACGCCCGGTAACGCGGCTTCGGAGGCTTGTATCGCCTGCAACGCAGGAGGATTGTGCAGCGGCGCGACTTCGGCGAAGGCAACAATAGTCGCCTTCACGTTATCGTCGATCCGAGCCGCGCTCTGCAAATTCGAGCCTCCGTGCACCACTCTGTGCCCGACAACGCTGATGTTGTGCTCCTCGAGCAACGCACGAATGGCGCGTGTGGCCGCTGCGCCGTCATCGGCCACGTCAACCGTCGATTGCGTCTGCTGCTGATGGCCGCAACGCAACGTGAACTTTGCCCTGCGCCGGTCACCGTCAGCCCAGTCGATCGCGCCCGAAACCAAGGTCTCTAGAGCCTCGGAATCGAACAACCCGAATTTCAAGCTGCTCTATCCCGCATTGAAGACAAGAATGCTCATCATTACGCTCGCAAATGAAAGCTGCTCTACTTTCAGTCTACCGCTCGATTCCGGCGGACTGTTACCCTAGGGAGGAGAGATGGCCGAGACCTGCGCTGAAGCTAGTCGGCCCGCTTGCTGTTCGCTCGCCGCGGCTTCGGCTCGCTCTTGCCCTCGAGATTGAGCGCAACTGCAGCGCGGATGAGATCCTTTAAGGCTGCCTCGTCGACCTCGTCGCCTTCGCGGATATCGATGGCGCGCCTGATATTCCCGTCGAGACTGGAGTTGAATAGACCTGAACGGTCCTTCAACGCTGCTCCCTTGGCAAATGTCATCTTGACGACGTTCTTGTATGTCTCTCCCGTGCAGACGATGCCGCCGTGGGACCAGACGGGAGTCCCCATCCACTTCCACTCTTCCAGGATCTCAGGATCTGCCTCATGTATGATTCTGCGCACTTTTGCGAGCGTCATCCCACGCCAGTCTCCAAGTTCCTTGATCTTCTCGTCGATGAACGCGGAAGCAGATTCCGCCGGGACGGGTCTTTTCATGTCTCCATCTCGCGACTAATCCCGAGGTGTCAGGGGCTTCAGATTCTCGAGCATCGTCGGAATGAGTTCGGAGACCGTGGGGTGTATGTGCATCGCGCGCTCAATGACCGTGTAGGGAGCCTTGGCGTACATCACGTCCAGAATGCTATGAACAACTTCGTCACCGCCAGTGCCTAAGATGGAGGCGCCCAGAATTCTCTTCGTATCAGCGTCGACCATAACCTTCATGAAACCGAGCGTTTCTCCCTTCTCCACCGCGCGTCCAACACTGGTCATCGGCAACATCCCAATAAGCGCTTTTCTACCTGACTTCCTTACCTGTGTTTCGCTCATCCCCACGTGTCCCAGTGGAGGATCGATGTAAAGGGCGTAGGCAGGAATGCGATCGCTGACTCGGCGATGATCATTGTCCAGAAGATTTGCGGCGACAATCTCAAAGTCGTTGTAGGACGTGTGGGTAAACCCGCCCTTTCCGTTGCAGTCGCCTAACGCCCAGATGCCGGGCACGTTGGTGTGCAACTCGTCATCGACCACTATGTTTCCCCGAACGTCACGAGCGATGCCCACTTTTTCCATCCCGAGATCGTCGGTATTCGGCTGACGGCCAACCGCAAGGAGTACATGCGTTCCGATCTCTTGCGGCGAGCCTTCCTCGCAATCGACGTTTATTCCAATTCCATCTTCTCGCTTCGAGAATCCGATACATTTGGCATTCAGACGAACATTGATTTCTTCACGCTTCATGATGTCGAGAATCGCCGCAGATATGTCCTCATCCTCGCGTAGGAGCAGGCGGGAAGCCATCTCGACGATGGTCACCTTGCTGCCGAAGCGGCGAAACATCTGCGCAAACTCGAGGCCAATGTAGCTGCCTCCAATGACGACGAGATGCGGAGGCAGGTAATCGACCTCTAATATCGAGGAATTTGTAAGGTAGCTGATCTGATCCACGCCCGGCATTGGCGGAATTACGGCGCGCGCACCCACGTTGATGAAGATCTTATCGGCGCTAAGCACTTCATTCCCGACGCTCACTTCGTGCGCAGATATAAAGCGCCCGTGGCCCGCGTAAACACCACAGTTCTTGTGACTGCGAAGCCGGTCTTCCGCGCCCTTGCGATCAGACAGCCGGATCTCGTTCATGCGCGCGTGTACTCGCCCCATATCGACAGAGACCTCCCCCGGCAGGCGGACTCCATACTCCGGGCCGCGGCTTGCAAGGTGCGCGGCGTAGGCGCTGGCCACCATCGTTTTGGTAGGAATGCATCCAGCGTTGACACAGGTTCCACCGAAGAATTTTCGCTCGATGATCGCGACCTTCATTCCGGCATCCGCCAGTCGAGTCGCCAGGAATGGACCTGACTGGCCGGTGCCGATAACAATGGCATCGTATTTCGTGCTCATAGATATCCTTGATACTGAGAAACAGGTGCCATCATCGGTCGGTCTCCTTCAGCAAAATCCCTTCTTGTAATTCAAACTATTCCGATGCCAAGCCATAGCTGGGAGTTTCGTTTGGGGCAGAATCGCACGACTGAATTCGCACTATCACGCCGACTCGATCCAAGTTTCTAGGACAGCAACCCTCTCCAGCAGCATGAGCCAGTTCCGTAAATTAACACTCGTTCAACAACGAGAGACCCGACGCCGGGCAACGCCTCCGCCACGCCGTGAATCGCTTTCGTAAGCGCAGCCTGAACAGGATTAGAAGCGGGGCTGAATATCAGACAAGAAAACAGCAATCGTCACCGGTGTGGTAGTAATGCGGGTTTGGTCGAGGCCTTCCTGAAGGAAGGTTATAACGTCGTCGCAACATCTCGTCATGTAAGTGCGAATGAATTCCATCGGAGAGACATAAATGTCACAAGAAACCAATTGCAATCGCCGTCAATTTCTTGGCACTGCCGCCATGACGATGGCCGCTGCCCAGTTCTGCATGATCGCTTCCGCCGACGCGCAATCCAGCAAGATAAACCCGAAAGATGTACCCCCAATCAAGCTGGGGACGAACACGTCATTCACTTCACTGAAGCAGATTGACGCCGGTCTTCTGAACGTTGGCTACGCCGAAGCTGGCCCCGCCAACGGCTCTGCGGTCATCCTTCTGCACGGCTGGCCTTATGACATTCACAGCTACGTCGATGTAGCGCCTTTGCTGGCGTCGGCAGGCTACCGAGTGATCGTCCCGTACGTGCGCGGTTATGGCACGACGCGCTTTCTATCAAGTGAAACGGTCCGGAATGGCCAGCCAGCGGCGCAAGCTGTCGATACCATCGCTCTGATGGATGCTCTCAAGATCCAGAAGGCAATCATCGCCGGTTACGATTGGGGAGGGCGGACAGCCGACATCATGGCGGTACTCTGGCCCGAACGCTGCAAGGGGCTGGTCTCCGTCAGCGGTTATCTGATCGGCAGCCAAGAATCCGGCAAGACGCCATTGCCACCAAAAGCTGAGCTCCAATGGTGGTACCAATATTACTTTGCCACCGAACGCGGCCGCGCCGGCTACGACAAATACCGGCACAATTTCGCGAAGCTAATTTGGCAGATCGCATCGCCGAAATGGAACTTTGACGATGCCACGTTCGATCGCAGCGCAATGTCCCTTGACAACCCGGATCATGTCGCCATCGTGATCCATAATTACCGATGGCGGCTCGGCTTGGCTGAAGGCGAGCCTAAATATGACGATCTGGAAAAACGCCTTGCCGAATTCCCGGCCATCACCGTGCCTACCATTACCCTTGAAGGTGATGCCAATGGTGCACCACACCCGGACGCCAGTTCCTATGCCAACAAATTCTCGGGCAAATATGCGCACAAGGTCGTCAAAGGTGGCGTCGGGCACAATCTGCCTCAGGAAGCACCGCAAGCCTTTGCCAAGGCGGTTGTCGAAGTCGACGGTTATTGATCGGCGTTCGCATGTAGGTCCTGCGGGCTGACATTTATGTAGTCACTGGTCGATGTTCGGCAATAAGCTCTTACACGCATCTATCAACTCAACTTCTTTTTCCTTCAGACCACACCGATCCAGAAAAGCGTGGTCGATCTCAAAACAATCCTGCGGCCGGTAGGGATCGAGACCCGTGCTCGCGCAGGCCGCTATGTGAACCGCCACCAGTGGGCACGGTTTGCTAACTGGACTTACTGACGGGTGATGATGCCAAGCCACGGCTTCGACCACGTTTACGGGGAGCCCCCAGATTCCGAGCAGATAGGCGCCTAGTTCGGCGTGGCCGCAACCGAGTACTTTGAGCTCAGCGTCCTGAGTGCTGATGTTTTCAGCGTCTGCCACCTTGACGATTGTTTTGTATTCCGAGCTGAGTTCAGACGCGAGGATGAGCTCTCCAAGATCGTGAAGTAGCCCTGCGGTAGAGCAGTCGTCCATCAACGCGCGATCTCCGGCACCCAATTGAGCAACTCTTCGAGACATTCGGCTGGTGGCGATACTATGGTTCAAGAGCCAATCGCCTCGACCGCGCGGAAAGCCATCAGCATGAAGCTGCGAAAACAGTTCAAGGGTTAAAACCAGCGATTTGACGATTTCGGTTCCAAGCAGTGACAAGGCGTAGGTAGGGCTGGCGACGTGCCGTCCCAGTCCGAAGAATGCCGAGTTGACCATCTGCAAGACCTTCGAGGTTAACGCCATGTCGTGCTCGATGATCTCGCCGACGTCCTTAGTTGAACAGAGTGGTGACTCCAACTTGTTGACGAGCTCACGATAAAGAGACGGCATGGCAGGCAGGGTCTTGATTCGTAAAATAACTTCTTTCAGCGTCGTGCTTTCTACCAGATTTCTAAGTGCCAAAGCGCTCATCAGCTTTTGACGAAGCTCCTCGAGGTCGCACGGTTTTGCCAAATACTGGTGAGCCGAGTTCACGGTTCGCAGAGTGGACTTACGGTCGCACTGGCCCGAGAGGATAAACCTGAGAGTTTGCGGATATTGTGTCCCTACGTGCTCCAGCAGTTCAGCTCCGCTCATTTCCGGCATGCACATATCGGTCACGATCACGTCGAATGGCAATCGCGCCATAGCCTCCAGAGCCGCAGCACTGCTGGAGACAAATTCCATCTCCCATTCCGCACGCATTCTGCGCAAGCCACGCTGGAGCCCCATTAGCAGCATCGTCTCATCGTCGACGAACAGGATTCTGGGATTTGACATCTGATTTCTCCTTGTAGCTTGTCCTTATCTCAGCATTCCGATTTAGAAGAGGATGGGCGCAGCACCATCACGTCAGTGGGGATCGAACCGGATTGGCTGAAGTTTTGGAGCCGTACCATGAGGGGGAACGTGATCTCCTGTTTTTTCGCTACAATCAGCATTCCGCTATGGGTGCGCACATCCTCGTCGAGAATCATCCCGGGAACCAGGCTGGATACGGGACAGCGCCGCGAATCCATGCGTTCGCACTCCATTTCCACTTCAGACAGTGCGGCTAGAATCGACGAAGTAAACTTACTCGGCGATGACAGTAGCTCTTGAATCGCTTGCTCCTTCGACTTTCCCTGCATCAGCAGCCGGTCAAATGCCAGAACCGCCCTTAACATCTGCGCGCCCAACCAGGTGCTTTCATCCGCCGTCGATGAGTCGCCCGCGAGTCTCTCCAACGTCGCATCGTTCTGATGTGCGATCATCCAGCCAATCGATTCCATACGGGGAATGTTTGATAGCAGGCGCTGAGCAACCGAGGGATGTGCATCGAAACAAGCCTGCTGCTCGGCGGATAGTTTGCCTCCTGAAAACACTGCATCAACAGTTTCGGGCAGAAGTGTGACGCAGCCTAGCTGCGACATCATGGCCGCGACCTCAAAACGCCAAGGCGAACTGAGATGGAGTTTGGCCGCGAGGTGTTGAATATACTGTCGAATCCGAAGTGCACGGCTAAACGCGCCGGGATTGACCAGACTTAGAACCTCGGTAAGCACCCTGATGCTCCCGCTCAAGGTCTCTTCCAGCAGTTCCTTCTCTGCGGTGACCAGCCGATACTGCTCAATTCCCGCGGCCAGAGCCGCTACCAGCGTTTCCTTGGTGGCTGGCTTGGTCAGAAACCGGAAAACTCTGCCATCATTAACAGCCTTGATTGCCGTGTCTAAATCATAGTTACCGGTGAGCATTATGCGCGTGCTGTCCGGGGCCAGGGTCCTGATTCTGTTAAGCAACTGGATACCGTTCATGACAGGCATTCGCATGTCGGAGACGATAACCGCGTACGGCCCGGCGCTCGCCACCTTGGTTAAGGCGGCCGCACCCCCAATCGCCACGTCGATCGTGAATTCGCGGCGTAAGTTTCGCTGGTAGCCAATCAATGCCGCGGCTTCATCATCAACGAACAACACTTTTTCATTCATAGCGCTGACCTTGCCTCAAGTTATTCCCACACCACCAATGTTTCTCTTGCGACAAGGACCCGGCAGAGATCAATTCAGCACGGGATTCAGCGGTATGCGTATGATGAACGAGGTCCCTACGCCCACTTCACTCTCAAACCAAATCCTGCCGCCATGTTTCTTCACAATCACAGAATGTGCTAATGCCAATCCTTGCCCAGTGCCTTTGCCAACTTCCTTTGTAGTAAAGAAGGGCTCAAATATCCTCGGTCGAATTCGTTCCGGTATCCCCGCGCCAGTATCCCGAATTTTGACTTCCAACCAGCTGTCCTCTTGCTTGGTTGTGATGGTGATGACGCCTTTCCCTTTGGGGGAGTCATCCTTAGCGCTCACTTCTGCGATAGCATGCGCAGCATTGACCAGGAGGTTCAGGATGACCTGATTGAACTCAGCTGCAAAGCAGGGTACAGGGGGCAACTCCCGATCCAGGGACATTTGCACGTCGGCTACGTATTTCCATTCGTTTCGCGCTACGGTTACGGTAGTTTCAATCGCCCGGTTAATGTCTACAGGTTGCTTGTACTCGGCTCCCGGGTGTGAAAACTCCTTCATGGATTGAACAATCTTCGCTACCCGTTGAACCCCGTCCAGCGAATGAGCGATTGCTTGCGGTACTTCAGCGAGAGCGTAGTCGAGATCTGCTTCTTCGCTCGCCGTGTCAAAGGCAGCAAGCGTCTCAGGGATAATCGTTCCTTTTTCGCCCTCGCGGCGCATAGCCCGAGCCGCCGAGATAACAGCGCTGATTCCGTTCCACGTCTCTCCGAGAAAACGGGTGTTATCTCCGATAAACTGCGTCGGCGTGTTAATTTCGTGGGCGATACCAGCCGCAAGTTGGCCGATTGCTTCCAGCTTCTGGGCCTGTCGAAGTTGATTCTCCAGCGTGATTCTTTCTGTTAAATCTGCGCCGATGAGAAGAACTCCAGGTAAAGCATCGTCATCATTCTCCAGGCGGAGCGAAGTAATACCAAGGAATCTTGTTTGGCCGTCCTTCGAGAAGGGGACATTGTCGATTCTCTTACTGACTTGTGCCTCGGAATGGCTAATGAATTCGCTTTCAAGATTCTCCTTCAGCCATTGAATCCCGCAACTCCCAATGGATTTCCCGTAGACATCCGCGGCCTGCAATTCAAAGAGGATTTCTGACGCCGAGTTCCAGCGAATGATCCTCCCACGATTGTCCAGCCCGATCAGGATCGAAGGAATGGCGTTGAATAGCATCTGGAGTTCATTATGCGCAACCAGAAGGGCTTCTTCGGCTCGTTTGCGCTTCGTAATGTCGTGATTGATTACCAGAACCGCCGAGGGCTTCCCCTCGCTATCGCGCTCCAGGACCCAGCGGCTTGCAGAAATGGATTCGGCTCCGGATCGGCTCACGCGGCAAATCTCGCCTTCCCAGCCTTCAGTCGAATACAGTTCGGATTCAATCTCCTGGAAAGGCTTCGGAAGACGCACCTGCAACAGTTCATGGGCATTTCTGCCTATGGCTTCTTTCTTCGTCCAGCCGAATTGATTTTCCGCGCCTTTGTTCCATAAAGCGATGGTGAAATCCCTTAAATTAACTACATAAATCGCATCATGGCAAAGATCCAGTAGCTTGCCCAGTCGTAGGCTCTCCGTCTCGATCACGTTTGGCACACTCCGTTCCGGGGAATCCATAACATATGCGGCAGGAGCACGGCGGTCCGCTCTGTTGGCTGGTTGCTATCGGCAGCTCTGTGCAGAATCTTCAGTGTTGTGAGAATGAGAGTTTAGCTAGAAAGCGGCATGGGCCATCCGCATCCCGAGTGGGTGCCTGCGTCCTGTGACTTTGTGTGCCCGTTACCTAGATAGATAGTGTCGTTGCTTATCTGCATGGCTGGCTTCGGGGGCTCAGCCGTTAACTGGCAGCGGATAAAGACCATTACACCGCTGCCCTAGCAAGAGAGTCTTGCGCCACGTTCTTACGCTCTCTCAAACTTCGGGCAAAGTTTGTACTCAACCGGCCACAACGCGTGAAGCCGTTCACAACGCAGCTTGCCCCAGCAGGTCCATGAACCAATGTAACTCGCTCGCTGATGTGGCAATACTCAACATGCCGATAATTTGCAACCAGGAGTGCCGGTCAAGGAGCCCGGTGCACGCTAATTTTGCTGATCATCCGAACCCATCGTGCGGGACGTTGATCCGCCGGAACGACCAGTTCCAGCGGGCCGTGCTTGTCGTCGAGCGGCTTGCCATCCAGCGTGTCCGCCACCAGAACCTGATTCTGCTGAAACAGTGGGTCGACTTCTATGAGAGACAGGACGACTTGATATCCGTCCTTAGCGCTGACGACGATGTAGTCGCGCATCTCTGGGCCTCGCAGCTTTTCACCCGCTGGGACCGCGACCTGGTCGAGTAGGGTACGCAGCAGAACTCCCTCGTACTGCTCCTGCTTTTTCGTATGTGGATTAGTCACCGTCAATGTTTGATGTGGCATCTTTTGGAATTCGGATTGCGATATCGACTTCTTCGCGCCACCCTCAACTTCCAGTGCAAGCTGCGCCATCATTACGATGCTTGACAACATTACGGCTGTGATTACCAGACACTTCGCGATTCGCTGCATTCGCCGCCCTCCTTGTGCCTTGCGGAAATCTTGAGCCCCTAACGATTGTGATCCGTCGACTTTCGTGCTTCAAAGCGATCATCCGCGACAACATTCTTCGCCGATTTACCCGCATACCATCCCACTCGCGTCACGTTGAAACAATCGAAATCCGGAACGTAGGGCTTGATGTCGAGCAGAGGCGTGCCATCCAGCATATCCACATCCGAAATGTGCAATCGGTTCTCGTCCACACCAAGAAGGCGGACCGCAGAGAATCCAATGTGATTTGGCCGGGCTGGCGAGCGGGTGGCAAAGACGCCGCGTTCCTCAGTATCCAGATACGGGCGAGCGGTCAACTGAGGCGGAGCCGCGCGATCAAGCAAGTAAATCAGCCAGAGCCGCTCAAATTCTGCAACATCGCGCAGGCCCGGGACGAACTCCGGATACAATTCAATGACCCCGTTGGCGCCGTTTGCCACCGCGCTTTGAATCGGAGTGCCTTCCGATCGTTGGAATGGGGTATGGATCACTCCGATCGGGTACAGAGCAGGAATTGCGGCGCGGGAAGATTGTTCGTCGTTGTTCACAGTTCCTCGTATTCGCTTCATCAGTTGCGTATAGAATACATACCACCATCGAGGGAGCTTTCAAAGCGACAATGGACGTGCAGAATAGTCTCGCGCAGTTAAGGACGAAACGGGGGCTGGGCGCCTCGCAGTTGGCTGCAGCAGTTGGCATCAGCCGTCAAACGGTCTATGCCATTGAGGCAGGCACCTATGTCCCGAACACCGCGGTCAGCCTCAGGCTGGCTCGCATCCTCGAATCTTCCGTCGAGGAGATATTCCAACTGGAACCGGAGGAGCAAGCAACCGATCAGACGGCTGAGGCAGTTGTGCTGGGCGATCCGGAGTCATTGCCAGCCGGACAGCCGCTGCGGCTTTGTACCGTCAACGGACATCTCGTAGCGGTGCTTCCCGATGAGGGGGGCTGGGGGTTACCGGCCACGGATGGGGTTCTAATCGCGCCTCTTTCCGGTGGGAAACGTCTTGCCAACGCCAAGGTTCAGGTCTTCAAAACCGGCTGGAATAGTCCCTCCCGGATTTTGATTGCAGGTTGCGATCCGAGCGCATCCATCCTTGCGAACACATTGCAACGGCAGGGTTGTGACCTGGTGATCGCCTACCAGAATAGTTCGCGCTCGCTGGAACTGCTGCACAAGGGGCTGGTGCATGTCGCCGGCACACACCTGGCGGGCGGGGACGGAGGCGATGGTGCTCTATCGCCAGCGAAGATGTTCACCAGGAACTCTGTTGCCGTTATCTCGTATGCGGTTTGGCACGAAGGACTTGTGGTAGCCAAGGGCAATCCCAAAAAAATCTCAGGAATCGCCGACCTCTTACGCAAAGACGTGCGCATTGCAAATCGCGAGCCGGGAGCAGGCTGCAGACTTTTGCTCGACGATCTGCTGCGAGAGCATGGCATCGCTTCCAGCAAAGTGAAAGGCTACGAGCGAATCAGTTTCGGACAGCTTCCCCCGGCACGCCTGGTACAGAGCGGCGAGGTGGACTGCTGCATCAGTACCCAGGCGGTCGCACGCTCGTTGGGACTGGACTTCATTCCCTTGGCAAAGAGACCTTATAAGCTTGTCCTTCGCCGAACCCAACTCAACCTGCCGCCGATTCAGACACTGATTGAGACCTTGGGCCGTGCCTCATTCCGCCGCGAGGTGGAAGCCTGCATTGGCTACGACATGCGCACGGCTGGTGATCGTCTCGTCTGATTCCCTGCCCCTGCAATGATCAAATAGGAGCAAGCAGGGAGCGCAACAACGGAGTAGCCGGGGCGCTGTACAGCTCATCCCATGTGCCCTGCTGCACGATTTTCCCGCGCTCCAGCACAATGGCCTGCTGAGGACACAGCCGTTTAAGGACTTCAACTTGGTGATCGACCGCGATCATGCTGAAGCCCATGGTCTGGTTCCAGAAAATCAGATCGTCAATCAGCTCACGGACTAACTGCCGGTCCAAGCCTGCGAATGGCTCGTCCAGCAAAACCAGCGGAGGCTTGCGCGCCAGCATTCGGGCCAGGCTCACACGGCGCGCCTGCCCTCCAGAGATTAACGACGCCGGTGCCGACCACAGCGGCCCCAGATGCAGACGGTCGCGCAAGGTTTCGATCCACTGATTCTGTTCACCATCTGCCGCAATCTCTTTGGGAACGCCAAACCTCACGTTCTCGCCAACCGTCAGATGAGGAAACAGCCCCGGCTCCTGCGTCAAATATCCGAGTCGGCGCCGATGCAATGGCAGTGACGGCGGAAAGAGTTGGACATCGCCCACCTCGGCGAAACCGCCGTCCGCGTCTTCGATTCCAGCGATGCATGCCAGCACGGTGCTCTTGCCCGCACCCGATGCGCCGAACAATCCGAGTGCATCGCCGCGTTTCAACTCCAGCGAGACATCCACGGTCATCTCGCGACGCTTTTTGACGATATGGGCTTTAAGCATGGCGTCGCTGTGCCAGCACGTGGACCAACCAGGGAAGCGGCAGAGCGACTGCCAGGAAAACCATCAGCAGTGGCATTACCGCGGGCAAACCAAAGCTCTGCAGGTTGACCCACAACTGTACCGGCATGCCTGAAGGATAATAGGCCGTGATCACGACCGCGCCAAATTCACCGAATGCCCTGACCCACGCGATGCTGAGGGCAACCGCCAAGCCAAGCCGCGAGAGCGGTAGCGTCACCCGCAGAAAAACCTTCCACGGAGTAAGGCCGAGCAAGGCAGCTTGCTTCTGCAGCATCTGTGGAACCGCATCGAATGCGGCCACTGCTCCCAGTACGTAATAACCCATGCCGACATACACCTGGGTGGAGACAAATGCCGTGGCGCTGTTCGTCATCTCGATACCGAAGTGTTCCAGCCACCCGCCTACAGCCCCATATGGACCGAATGCCAAACTCAGTAGTATGCCCAGCGCGAGCGGCGGCAGCAGAATGGGAATCAGCAATACAGCCTGCCACAACAGCCGTTCCCGCATCTTGCAATGCGCAATGTAAGTGGCAACCGGCGTGCCGATCGCCACAATGATCAGCATGGAGTAACTCGTCAGCAGCAGAGACACTCGCATGGAAGACATTGCCGGCCCACGGATATCCTCGCCCCATTGCCATGGACCGATGTGCGCGAACAATGCGGTAAATGGGTAGAGGAGCGCTACCGCGAATAGAGTGGCGGCAACTCTGGCGATCCAGCGGCGATCCATCTTCATCCGCGAAGCACGGAGGCGTCCCCCGGCGCGTCGTAGTAATAGCGGCGGAAAATCGCCTGTCCCCCATCGCCTTTAAGCCATGCCATAAATGCCGCAGCGCCCTTAGGGTTGGGTGCGTCTTTGAGTGCAAGAGCGTAATAGATGAGCGACTCGGGATAATACGTCTTTCCGCCAACGGAGAGAACTATCTCCGGATGGTCGGTATGCACGCTTTGGCCGCTCAAGTTCAACTCCTTGGGCAAGCTGATATAGGGTAGATTGAACGGTCCCGGCTGGATCTTATAGGCAGACGCGGCATCCAGTTCGCCGCTCTGCAGCCGCGCCTCAACCGTTTGCTCTTGAAATATCTGTTTCTCGTTGATCGTTGGGCCGAGCACCTTCTCCACCAGGTCTGCCTGCTTGTACATTTTGGCTGCCAGCATCATGGTGAAGATAATGTTGCGTCCCTGCGGATCGGTCACCGGATCGGTGCGTCCAAAACGCAGCCCCGGCTCCTGCAACACCTTCCACCAATCTGCCTTGCCCTTTGCCGCCGCTTCAAAGCGGGAAGCAAAACGGCTCTTCGGACTGTACGCAATGACCATCTCCGTGTGCGCAACGGGCTGGGCGGAGTCGGCTTTGCCAGCACGCAAAACAGCAAGCGCAGGTCCAGGCGTAACGGGGATGAAGACGTCCGGGCGGATGTTTCCTCCCACAATCAACTGCGCCAGCGCGCTCGATCCCTGAGCCCGGCCATGCATCTCCAGCTTGAGGGCCGATGCGGCCGCAGCCTTCACCGGACCCTCCATCATCGACCCCATGGAACCCGCGTATGCCACGTCCAACGTAGCCGGTTGCTCCGCTCGCAGCCAGCTGTTTCCGGCCGCGACCACCAGCGCCACAGAAACGCCTTTAATCAAAAACTCCCGCCGCCCAATGTCAGTGAATGAATTTTCCAATTGAACTTTCCTCCACACACTTCTCAGATTTGCGAGTGGCCATTCTCAACCGCTGCCCCCGTTCCGCAGAATCTTCAGTATGCCATACAAACGCGACACCTGTTCTGTATAAGAGATATTTTGGCGGTGGCCAAGTAACTGGAAACTCACGGGTCAAAGGCCTGAACGGATACTTTAGCGGCCAGTTACTGCGAGAGTTGCACTCACGTTCGGACTCAAGCTGAAGGCATACCAAGCTATCGTCCCCATCGCTGCCAGCACGACTCCGCCGCCCACGCAAATGTATCCCAACCATGCTTTGCCGCGCTCGCTCTGCGCCAGTTTCCAGAGAATTCCGCCCGACCACGCACCGTTAGCAATGTGAAACACCGCTCCCAGGATTCCAAGCAACAGAAGGATGATCGTGATGGAATCCAGAGCCGGCGAGATCCACGGGTGGAACTTGGCTGCCGTGTACGCAAACGCCGATCCGTTGAGCGCCCCGTTCGAGACGAAGCTCAACCCCCAGCCATGCATGCTCCCAACGTGCAGCACCAGGAAAGCCAGCATTGCCATCCCGCTCCACCGCTGTAAGAAGTAGCGCAGCTTTCCACCGCGGTCGCAGCGTTTCACGTCGTACTGCATGCCTTCCTTCGCAGCCAGGTACAATCCGCTCCCGGCCTGCAGCAGCATGGGGAGAAGAACCAGCAGCAGTACCGCACCCGGGAGATAGGCAAGTGAGCGGTGAACCAAGCCAACCGTTCCCTCGTAGCTGTGCGGATTCATTCCAGTCAAGCAGATGGAAAAATGCACGCCCACAAAAAGCGCCAGCCACAAGCCGACTGCGGAATGGAGTTTCCTGGGCGGACGCAGCTTTCCGCATTTGCATGCCGGCTTGGCTGTCGCTGGCAACGCCTGCAGTAAAGGATGGTTATACGCTGTTGCCGAAACACTTCCGGCAACTGGCGTCGCGTTCGCGTGACATGCACTCGTCTCCATGGGGCAACCTCGTTGACAGCAGCGGGATCATTTCGTCTGCCGCTTGATATTTGCTCTTTAGTATTCAGAGTGCTGCTAAATCGTCCGCCATACAAGACAATTGTCTTTATAGCTGTCATTCACAAAACACATAGGGGCCGGTGGCTCATTCCGGCTGGGGTTGGTGCGCATGAGGAAAGCTTTGGTGGCAGTGGAGTTGGTGCGGCAAAGGACTTGCGACGCGAGGTCCGGCGGCGGCTCTTATTCCGCCCTTGACAGTGCGGCGTCCGCGAACAGAACCCAGCATTCTCCCGCGGGCGCCTCAACGCTATTGGCTAAACCAAGCCTAGCCACTTCCAATAGGTTGCGCCCAATAGCAAGACAAGCAGATAGGCCGCGATGGTCAGCGGAATACCGGTGCGAATAAAATCGCGAACCTCGAAAGTTTCTGTGCCATAAGCCACCATGTTCTGTGGAGCATTTACCGGCAGGATGAATCCGAAGCTGACGACATATTGCAGCACCATGGTCAATCCAACCACGTTAATGCCAGGAGTCTTCACCGTCTGCAAGACGGAGATAATGATTGGGATCATGGCTGCCGCCAAGGCTGTGGCGCTGGCAAACCCAAGGTGAATAATGATGAGAAAAGCCGCAAACACCGCAAGAATCATGAGAATCGGGGTCGTCTGGAGTCCGAAAAGGACCACGATGAGCTTTGCCAGCCAAGCTGCCGCCTTGGTCGCCAACACTGCCGAACCCAGGCTGACTCCCACGCCGAATAGCATCAGCGTTCCCCACCCTACGCGAGACTGAGCATCTTTCCAGGTCATGATGCCAATACGTGGCAGGAACATGATGGCAATGGCGACAATCGTAGTGGTAGAAGTGTCAAAAGGATGAAGTATTTTCTCCGTCGACCAGAAGAACAAGAGGATGAGCGAGAGGATCATCAGCTTCTTTTCGCTCGCCTTCATCGGGCCGAGCTCGGCCAAAGAGCGTGCGATTGCTTCCTTGCCGCCTGCGATCTCATTGGTTTCCGGCGGTATGGTCTTCATCAATACAAAGTAAAGAATGACTGACATGATGGCTGAAAAGGGAGCGGCCGCCATAAACCAGTAGGGCCAGGTGATTGTATGGCCTGTCATTTTCTCGATGAAGTTGACGGCGATCATGTTCTGCGCTGAAGCCGTCTTGATGCCGACGTTCCAGAGGCTATCAGCTTGCGCCACGGCAATCATCATCACGCTTGCGAACTTGCTCTTGAGCGGAACTCCAAAAGCCACGATGATGCCCATCACGATTGGCACCATGCAGGAGACGCGAGCCGTAGTGCTCGGTACCAGGAAGCTGAGCACGAACCCCACAAAAATGACGCCGATCAGGACGCGATTGGTCTTGGCTCCGATTTTGGAGAGAATGAACAGGGCAATGCGCCGGTCGAGCCCCGTATGCATCATGGCCGCTGCAATAAACAGCGCCGCGCCCACCAATGCGACTGCGGTGTTCGAGAAGCCTCCCAGCGCCATCTCCAGCGCCTTGGTCGTTCCGTAGAGTACCTTCGGATTGGCGACATCGGGCGACATGCCCACAAGCAGCGCCATCAGCGCACAGATGACCACTGCGCTGACCGGATAGGAAATCGAATCCGTGATCCAGACGATGACCGAGAACAGCAGGATCGCCAGCATCCGCTTGCCCGCCACCGGCAATCCTTCCGGAGTAGGCATCATGCAAACCGCAATCAGTGCGATCAAGCCGGCGATGAGCCCATATCGCTGCAGAAAAGACTTCTTCACCGCGTTCACTAAATCTTGAGAGGGCTTTTGGACATCGGCGTTCAAAGCGGTAGTTGTGTGTGACATGTTTCGCTGTGCTCCTTCCTCGCGTTCACGGAACAACAATCGATCAAGTCAACGCACCCATGGCAGCCGCAGCGGCGGAGGCGATTGAATCAGTCTGCCTTAGCCTGGCGGGTTGAGCTCACTGCATTCGCAAAACGGCTTGGTTCCGTTGCGCTGCACGGGTGTATCTGTCGAGAACAGGAACATACCCCAAGAACCTTAAGATGTAAAGTTAAGTATGCAAACCCATTTCGGGATACATGGATCGCGCAGTAGTCCATCCTTGAAGCCCACAAGCAGCCGGTAAAAAAGAACCATACTAAACACGAATGCCGTCACGATTCTCGGTCAACCCCGTTTTCTCCCTCTTGCCCGCCAAAACTGGATTAACTCCGTTCCTCGCACAGACGAGCTTTCATCATTTTTTCATCAACCCTTCACAGGTCTTATGCGTACTCGGCTCAACATTGGTGCTAGTTAATCCGCGCAAGCCGGGCTGACATTGACGATCTCGACTGCGTCATCCTTCCACCATTCCCGCGTTAAGTCACTGCGGGCCTGTACGTTCTTCAGTCTCATGAGGAATACGCCGGACAGGAAACTCGAACCAATACGGAGAGGCCATGAATCAAGGACATCTAACTGTTGGAATTCTCGCCCTGGCTTTACTGGGCGCAGTTGGTGCGGTGGCACAGCAACCGCCCGCTGACACCTCCCAGCAATCCTCCCAGCAACCCAAGATTCTGCACACAGAGACCATCACGGTTACGGCCCCTGGCGAAGTTCGCACCGAACAAACCGTCAGCGATGCCGTCATTCAGGAGGCGGCTCCCGGCACCAGTCCCATCCGGATCGTCTCCCAACTGCCCAGCGTTGATTACACTTCGGCCGATCCTTACGGAGCTTACGAGTGGGCGGTGCGCATCTCGGTGCGCGGCTTCAATCAGAATCAGCTCGGCTTCACTCTCGATGAAGTTCCCCTCGGCGACATGTCCTACGGCAACTGGAACGGACTGCACATCAGCCGCGCCGTCCAGGATGAGAATGTCAGCCGCATCGTTTTGTCCCAGGGCACTGGCGCGCTGGAAACCGCTTCCAACAGCAACCTCGGAGGCACCGTCCAGTTCTTCTCGGCCGATCCTTCGGACAAGCGCTCCGTTACCATCGATCAGTCTTTTGGCAGCTTCAACGCCTATCGCACCGTGGGACGTTACGAGAGCGGTTTGCTCGGCGGCAAGACCAAGTTCTACGTCTCCGGCGTCAGCCAATTTACCGATAAATGGAAGGGACACGGCGACATCGGCCAGAACTACTGGCAGCTCAATGGCAAGGTTGTCCACTTCTTCAAAAAGGGCGTGCTCACCGCATACGTCGATTACTCCAACCGTCACGAAACCGACTACCAGGATCTTTCCAAGGCTTACGTAAACGTACTCGGCTACAACTTTGATAACTACGGCAACTGGGCGCAGTCTATCCAGGCTGCGAACGCTTGCAACGGCATCGGCACCTACCCCGGAGCGGTCAACAATCTGACTGCTGCACAAGACCCCTGCGACGCCGCATACTACGCCGGCGCCGGCCTCCGCAAAGACATCCTCGGCTACGTCAGCTACAAAACCCAGATTACGGACAAACTTTTGTGGAAGACCACTCTCTATGGCCATGGCAATGATGGCATCGGCCTCTGGTTCACTCCTTATACTCCAACCCTGAACTCCAGCTTCGCACCGGTTTCTCCCATCTCCATGCGCAGTTCGGAATATGGTATCCAGCGCGGCGGCTTCCTCACCTCGCTCACCTATGAGACCGGCCGCAACAAGCTCGAAGGCGGTGTCTGGTTCGAAAAGGAAAACTTCACCCTGGCTCGCCGCTTCTATCCGACCAGTCTGACTGGCCCGGATCAGTCGCTCGACAGCTTCCCCAAAAACCCGTTCTACACCCAGTGGGCCTATGATTTCGCCACGAACGTCTATCAGATCCACCTGCAGGATCAGTTCAAAGTCACCAAGGCTCTTATCGTTTCGGCTGGCTTCAAGACGGTTGAGACCAACACCGACGGTACGCTCCAGAGTTTCAACTCCCCGGCTATCGAAGCGGCCAGTGCTGCCAGTTATGCCCAGGGAAGCCTGACCTCCGGCAAGCCGTTCCTGCCTCAGTTCGGCGCCAACTATAAGTTCAATAAGAACAACGAAGTCTTCGGCGATGCCGCCTACAACGTCCGCGCTTACGTGGCCGGCGGAAACGGCTTCGGACCTGCACCCTGGGGCGTCACTCAGGCCGCTTTCAATGCCCAGAAGAACACCATCCACCCCGAAACCTCATGGACCGAGGAAGTCGGCTACCGTTACACCACCAATAAGGTTTCGGCACAGGTCAACTACTTTCACGTCAACTTCTCCAACCGCCTCTTGGCGCTGCAGCAGGGCCCCGGCATCGCCGGAGACGCCTCGCTTCTCACCAACGTCGCCGGAGTTACCACCAACGGCGTTGACCTTGCGGCAAACGTTCCACTCGGCTATGGCTTCACTCTTTACAATGGCCTAACCTATAGCCGCTCAACCTACGACGACAATGTGACGACTTACGATCCAACACCCGTCGTCGGCCTCTACAAAGGCAAACTCGCGGTCGATGCCCCCGAGCTCCTCTATAAAACCTCGCTGGGCTACAACCACAAGGGCTTCTTCTCCACCATTGGCGCCGACTACATGTCCAAGCGCTACTACTCCTATGACAACACTGGCAGCGTCGATGGCCGCTTCCTCTCTGACTTCGCTGGCGGATACAAGCTTGAGCAGGCAGGTGCCTTCCAGGATTTGAAGGCCCAGCTCAGCGTCTACAATCTCTTTGACAACAAGTACTACTCCTCCATCGGTACGAACGGATTCGTAGGCAGCGATCCTACCGGCACGGTGGATACTCTGCAGGTCGGCCCGCCCCGGACCTTCGTGGGCTCGCTCTCCGTACGTTTCTAACCAGCGCTTCCAACTGTTAACCTCCAGGGTGCGGATTCAATTCGCACCCTGGATTTCATTCAGTCCCACATACTCCGAATAGAACTTCGTTCCCCATGACAGTTCATCGGGAATCGCTCGATTGAGGATGAGATTCATGCCTTGCCTGAGAATGATCCGTATCCGTTTGCTCGCTCTTTCTGTGCTTCTCTTCGCTTCTTCTATCGCCGCCGTCAGTGCCACCCAGCCGTCCGCCTCGCCCATGGTCCTGTTCATCTCAGTCGACGGTCTAAAACCCGAGGCGGTCCTGCACGCGCAAGAGCACGGACTCAAGCTACCCAATCTCGTCGCCATGACCGCGGACGGAATTTATTCTTCGGGAGTGCTTGGCGTATTGCCCACCGTAACTTACCCAAGCCACACCACTCTTCTCACCGGCGTCTCTCCCGCCAAACACGGCATCTCGGCCAACACCACATTCGACCCCTACAACAGGAATCAGCAGGGCTGGTACTGGTATGCGGAAGACATCAAGGTCCCAACCCTTTGGGATGCAGCCCACGCAGCCGGCCTGACCACCGCAAACGTCTATTGGCCCATCAGCGTTGGTGCCCGCATTGACTACAACCTGCCTCAGATCTGGCGCACCGGAACCGACGACGATCTCAAGTTGCAGCGCGCACTCTCCACCCCCGGCCTGGAACCCGAACTGGTGGCCGCCCTGGGCCGCTATCCCGGAGGCATGGAAGAAACCGTCGATGCCGATGAGATTCGTACCCGCTTCGCTGTAAGGATCATTGAGACGAAACGCCCAGCCTTCATGACCGTCTATCTCACCGGGCTCGATACCGAGCAACACGCCTCAGGTCCCTTCAGCGAAAAGTCCAACGCGGTCTTGCAGCGCCTCGACGCGCTCGTCGGCCAACTCCGCGCCGCCGCTGAAAAAACCGTCCCTGGCCGCGCCTACGTCTGCGTCGTCTCAGACCACGGATTCGCCGCCGTCCAGCATGATGTGAATCTCTACGAAGCATTTCTCAACGCGGAATTATTCGCCCGTGACTCGTCTCAGAAGATCACCTCTTGGAAAGCCATGCCCTGGCCCGCGGGCGGCGCCGCGGCCATCGTTCTAAACGATCCCGCTGATCGCGCCACCGCCGCCAAGGTCGATACCCTCCTGCATCAGTTGGCCTCCGACCCTGCAAACGGCATCGACCGCATTCTCAACCACGAAGAACTCCAAAAAGCCGGAGGCTTCCCTGAAGCCGCATTCTTTGTCTCTTTCAAAATCGGCTACGAACTTGGCTACGCCTTTGCGCCACCTCTGGTCTCAGCCCCAGCCAATCTCGGCATGCATGGCTATTTAGCCCGCAATCCAGAGATGCGTTCGTCCTTCTTTCTCGTCGGTCCCAACGTTGCTCGCGGCAAATCCCTCGGCGAAATCGATATGCGACAGATCGCTCCAACCCTCGCGGAAATCCTGCAAATAAAACTCCCCGACGCCGAGGTGAAACCACTCGACATACACTAACGTGGTTCAACAAGGGTCCCCGACATCCCTGGCCGGTTGTGCTACGATGACCGGCCGGAGGCAATATGCGGAAAGCATTCCTACTTCTAGTAGTTTCCGTCCTGGTACTCCTGCCAGGGACCTCGTTTGCCGAGGAACCTTTCGATGGCACTTGGCACACCAAGTTAACCTGCCCGCCGAAAGGGAGTACCGAGGGTTACACCTTGCGCTTTGACAGCGTCATCCAGAACAGCAATCTTCGCGGAGAGCGCGGCACAGCCGGTGAACCCGGCTACCTGCTTCTTGAAGGCAAGATTGCGAAGGATGGCCACGCCAAGTTATCCGTTTCAGGCATAGTCGCTTCCAGAAAATATGCCCGTGGTGTCTTCACCGGCAAGGGTGAGGAGTATGGCTACAACGTCAGGGCCCAGTTCGGAGAGAAAGAAGGCTCGGGCACCCGCGATCAGGGCCTTGGCATTGTAGGCCGTCCCTGCACATTCGACTTCGTAAAGGAATAAAACAAAAACAGATTGGTAGCCTTGGAGACTCAACCATTAGAGCGGTTTCGGAGATGCGGTGTCCCGAAGCCGCTGGTCGTCCCTTAGTCTCACTCCGGCAGAAAGCGGTAGCCAACACCGCGAACCGTGATCAGGTATTTCGGCGTGGCTGGCGTGTCTTCGATATAACGTCGCAGCCGCACGATGAAGTTGTCGATGGCGCGCGTGTCGGTGTCTTCGTGCAGCCCCCACACCTCTTCCAGAATCTGCTTGCGGCTCACGTTCTCATTGCGATGCTCGATGAAGTAACGCAGCAGCGAGGCCTCCATCAGCGTGAGCTGAATCTTTCCCGCTGGTGCCACCAGCTCCAGCGTACTGAAGTCGAGCCTGCGTCCGTCAAACGTAAACACGTCGTGCGGTGCCGGAGGCGCGATAGCCGCAGGCGCAAATTCAAGCACGTTATTCTGCGGCACTGCGCTTTCATCCATCGCTGGGGCTTCCTCAGATTGATGTTCCTGTGCCAACTGTTCGCGCTGCCACTGCGTGCGGCGCAACAGTCCCCCAACCCGGGCGATCAATATTCGCAACTCGAAGGGCTTGGGCAAATAGTCGTCGGCGCCGGAGGCAAATCCCTTGAGCACATCTTCCGGACGCGAGCGCGCGGTGAGCATGAGGATGGGAACGTAGTTGTGCGCCGCGCGCACCTTGTCCGCCACCTCGAATCCATTGATCCCCGGTAGCATGATGTCGAGCACGACGGCATCAAAGCGTTGGCCGCTTTCCATCAGAAGTTCGAGAGCTGCTTCACCGCTCTCCACCGCCGAGACCTCGTGGCCTTCAGCCTCAAGATTGAAGAGCAGACCCTGCGCCAGGTGAACTTCATCTTCGACAATTAAAATACGTGGCATCGCGATTGATGGTAGCGCACGCGGCGGGCACAAGGCGAGTGTGAAACGCGCGCAACCATTCACTTTCTGGTCAATCGTTGAAAAGTGCGAAGTGACTCATCGAGCAATCGTTCGGAAATCCGCGCAACCATTGCCGGATCGATCAACATGGCTTCCTCAACGATTATCCGAAAGAGCAATCGTCTGGTTTGCAAATCTTGGTTGCGAATCTCGCTTTGCAAACTTGCCTACGGATAACCTCAGGCCTTGACCGCCTGCCCCGCGCGCGCCTGCGCGGCCATGTGCAGCGCTGCTTCCTTGCCTGTACGCACGCAATCCGGCACGCCGATACCTTTGTAGAAGTTTCCCGCAATCGAGATATTCCGCATTCGCTTCAGCGTTGCGCCAATGCGTTCGATGCGCTCCAGGTGTCCTGGCGTGTACTGCGCCATGGCGCGGTCCCAGCGATACACCTTCACAAACCACGGCTCGGCCGCGAGCCCGGTGATCTGCTTGAGCTCCTTGCGCACCGTCGCAATCACTTCCTCGTCGCTGAGCTTCAACACCGCTTGATCATTGGCTCCGCCGAGGAAGCAGCGCACCAGCGCTTTTGTATCCGGCGCGCGGAAGGGAAACTTCGTGTGAACAAAAGTAGTGGCCAACATGCGCGTGCCCTCGCTGCGCGGAACCAGAAAACCAAATCCCGGCGGGCACGATTTCAACTCGTCGCGCTGATAACCTAAGGTCACGGTGATGGAGGAGCTGTACTCAACCTTGCCCAAGTCGTCAGAGAGCTGCGCATCAATCGCGGCCAGCATCTTTGAGGCTATGCGCGCGGGCGTGGCGAAGATTACGGCATCAAAACGCTCGGCTCCCTGCGGCGTAATCAGCTCCCATCCTCCATCCTTTTGCGAAAGCTGGCTAACCTCGGTTGAAGTGCGCAGGCTCTGCGGATTGAGGCGAACAACAATGGCATCGATCAGTTGCTGCATGCCGCCCTTCAACGAGCTGAACAGCGGCCGGGCCACAATTCCTTTGGCCTTCCGCATCTCTGCCAACTTCTTGCGTGCAGCCAGCATGGCGCGGCAGAGCGAGCCGTAGCTCTCTTCCATCTCCACAAACTTGGGCAGCACGGCGCGCACACTGAGTGAAGCTGCATGGCCGCCGTAGACGCCGGAGAGCAGCGGGTCGGCGAGGCGGTCCACCACCTCGGCTCCAAAGTGGCGCTCCACCAACTGCGCGACGGTTTCATCTTTATCCACCGGACTCGGCGGATGCAACAGCTCACCCAGCATCCTGAACTTGGTGCCCCATGAGAAGAGCGGAGAGAGCGCCGTGGGGATCACCTTGGTAGGCACCATGAACATCAGGCCATCGGGCATGGGAACCAGGCGTCCCTTAACCAGAATGTAGGTGACGCGCTGTGCATCGTTGGAGCCGATCAGATCGCCGGCGATACCAAGCTCGGTGCAGAGCTGAGCGGCCCATGGCTTTTCGGTTAGGAACGAGTCGGGCCCGCCCTCGACGATGCAGTCGCCGACCTTGTCACTGAACATGACGCCGCCGAGGCGTTCGCTGGATTCGAAGAGCGAGTACTCAACGGGTGCGCCCGCGGCACGCTCCTGCTCCAGATAATAGGCGGCGCTAAGCCCGGAGATACCACCGCCGATGATTGCAATACGCATGAATGAAACTCCCCGAATTCGATTCGCACGTCGTTTGCACTTGCCGGCGATGGACGTCCACCGAGGCAGCCGCGCCTCTACGAGGGCTGCACCATTGCGGCCAGACGCGTGCGTGCCAACTGCGCGACGGCCCGCGCAAAGAGCACAGAGTCATTCAGTGACTCGGCCCGCGTCAGTGCCATGCCGCGCGCTGCGGCAAAATTCTTGAACGCAATATCAATATCGTAGAGCACCTCGACGTGGTCGCAGACGAAGCCGATGGGCTGCACGAAAAGATGCTTGTGACCTGCGGCGGCCAGTTCCTCAATCACGCTTTCAACCGTGGGGCCGAGCCACTCTCCGCCGCTCATGCCCTGGCTCTGGAAGGCGAAGCGCCAATTTCCATCGATCTCCGGAACACTGGCGGCCACAAGTTGTGCGGTCTCGCGCGTCTGTCGCTCGTAATCGTCGCCAGCTTCTATTGTCCGCACGGGAACGCTGTGCGCGGTGAACAGAACCGGCATAGGGGCGTTGGCTTCCAAGCAGGCGTGTGACCAGCCGTCGCGAAGCTTTTCAGAAAATGCGCGAATCAACAGTGGCTCAGCGTGCCACTCGGAGACGAAGTCCACAGTGAAGGGAGCCTTGCCGGATACAGTTGCTGACGGGTACGCGGCAAGGACGCCGCTCCGTCCGCAAGCGCTGGTTTCTCCGACAACAGCTCGGCGGTAGAGGCCAACACTGGTGCGCGAGTTTTGCGGTGCAAGGCAGATGGCTAGGGCGTGGGTGACGCCATCGGCTGCCATCTGCAAAACCGCGTCGTGAATGTAAGGCTTCCAGTTGCGCATGCCGACGTAGGTGGGCATGCCCAGTTCCTGTGAGATGCGCGCCGCCTGCTGCATGGTGATTTCCGTAAGCGGCGAGCGTCCGATGAGCGAGTAGCGATGCTGTATCTCCTCAACGACAGCAGATGGAAGCTTCCGTCCGCTGGTTACGTTGGCCAGGTAGGCCGGAATCTCCTCGATACGATCCGGAGTTCCGTGCGCAAGCAACAGGACGGCAGTTCTCTGCATGGTTATCGTGTCTCGGCAGCAGCGCCACGAACCTGCGCCGAATACTCCTGAACGAACCTGGTCAGGTTCTTCACGTTGTCCACTGGAGTTTGCGGCAGAATGCCATGACCGAGATTGAAGATGTGTCCCGGGCGTCCTCCGGCAAGATCCAAAATGTTCTTGGCACGCTGCTGCAGCTCGCTCCATTCCGCAAAGAGCAGGATGGGGTCGAGATTACCCTGCACGGCGGGACGATAGTTCATCCGCTTCCAACCCTCGTCGAGCGGAATCCGCCAGTCGAGTCCGATGACATCGGCTTCCGTCTCATTCATCGAAGGCAGCAGGGTCGCACTGTCGGTGCCGAAGTAGATGATGGGTACGCCGGTCTGCTTGAGAGCGGAGATGAGCTCCTTGGTGCGCGGCAAAATGTATTTGCGGTAGTCCTCCACACTGAGACAGCCGACCCAGCTATCGAAGACCTGAATCACATCTGCGCCGGCCTTGACCTGATCGGCAATGTAGGCGGAGAGCACAACGATAAGCTTGCGCAACAGCTCATCCCAGAGCTGGGGATGGTTGTACATCAGCTTCTTTACTTCAAGGTAATTGCGCGAACCACCTCCCTCAACCATGTAGCTGGCGAGAGTAAAAGGCGCGCCGCAGAAGCCGATGACAGGCAGCTTGTTGCCCCAATGTTTGACGCATTGGGCAATGCCCTCGGAGACATAGCGTAACTCTGGTGCGCCATCGGTGGTGAGAACATCCACATCCGCAGCAGTGCGTATGGGCCGCTCGATCACCGGGCCTTCAGAGGCCGAGAAGTGAAAGGGCAGACCCATCACTTCAAGTGGAAGCAGCAGGTCGGCAAAGATGATGGCGGCATCGACGCCCAGAGCTTCGGCAGCCGTGATGGTAACTTCAGCGGCGATCTTAGGCTTCTTGCAGATTTCGACGAGGGAGTGGTGCTTGCGGACTTCACGATACTCAGACATGTAGCGTCCTGCCTGGCGCATAAACCAGACCGGGGTCGAGTCAGTGGGAAGTCCTTTGCATGCGCGGACGAAGATGGAATCGGGCGAAGACATCTAGATTGAATTTATCAGACAGCCGAAAATCCCGCTTGTGATGAAAGTCACACGGCAACGAGGAGCAGGCTTTGCGATCCGGAGCACGAGACAACAGCAGCCAGAGTAGCTGCATCAGAGTAGACGCAGGTGTGAGTTCGACTTTCGGAGAAAGAGGAAAGCCATGCCCTTTGGTCCTGCCTGTAAAATGGAGTTGGCGCGCGTCACCGACCCTGCTGCGCCGGATCAGCCAGTCCACACCACTGCCGGAATACCGGGCGAAGACCCATGCTATGGGGTAAATCAGAGAAGCGAGATCGCAAATGCGCCTTCCGCAATGAAGGCCAGACGCTCAGGGCAAGCATGGGGTGCATTTGTGCTGGAACAAGTAGAACGCGTGTTCGATGCGGTGGAGAGTGTATTTCATCGCAGCCGGCCACTCATATGATCTGAAAGGCAGACGCGGCATCGGCTGCGCTTTCTCGGAATAACATCTCAAACTCAAGAGTACGGACAACGGCAAGATAAAAATCCCCGCCCAAGCCAATTGCTGACTTGAACGGGGTACCCTCGTGTTCTGTTCGTCCTTGTGTTTCGTTCTGATTGCAGCTTTAGTGCCTGAAGTGACGCACGCCGGTGAAGACCATGGCGAGGTTCAGGCGGTCGGCAGTGTCGATGACCTCCTGATCGCGCACAGAGCCGCCGGGCTGGATGATGGCCGTGGCTCCGGCCTTAGCAATGACCTCGACGCCATCAGGAAACGGGAAGAAGGCGTCACTGGCGGCGACGGTTCCGGTGAGAGGCAGCACCGCCTTTTCAGCACCGATGCGGGCAGAGTCAACGCGGCTCATCTGGCCAGCACCGACACCGACGCTCTGGCCGTCGCGGGCATAGAGGATGGCGTTGGACTTGACGTGCTTGCAGATCTTCCATGCGAAGAGCAGAGCACGCAACTCCTCAGCGGTGGGCGGGCGTTTGCTGACCACCCTCAGGTCGGCTTCGGCGAGGGGACGGACATCGTTATCCTGCACCAGGACTCCGCCGGAGACGTTCTTGAGTACCCACTTCTGCTTGAGGTCGGCGATCTCGACAAGGCGAAGATTTTTCTTCTTAGCGAAAGCCTCGCGAGCTTCGGGGGTGAAGCCGGGGGCGGCAATGGCTTCGACAAAAAGCTTGGCCATTTCAGTGGCTGCTTCGCCGTCGATGACGCCATTGACTCCGATGACGCCGCCAAAGGCCGAGATTGGATCGCACTCCAGGGCGCGCACGTAGGCCTGCTTCAGCGTGGCTCCGGTAGCGGTGCCGCAGGGGTTAGTGTGCTTGATGATGGCGCAGACAGGCTCGCTGAACTCCTGGGCCAAATCCCATGCGGCCTGGAGATCGACGATGTTGTTGTAGCTGAGCTCCTTGCCCTGGAGCTGCTGACAGTTGGCCACGCCCCGGCCGCTGCCGTCAGAATAAAGCGCTGCCTTCTGATGCGGATTCTCGCCGTAGCGGAGATCGAAAGCCTTGTGGAAGTGGAGCCGCAAGGTCTGCGGAAAGCTGGCGCTCTGCCCAATGTGGCTGATGTCAAAGTGCGCGGCTTCGTCCACGGTAATTTCGGCTAGCGCGTTGGCGATGGCCGTGTCATAGGCGGAAGTGGTGGCAAAAGCCTTTTGGGCAAGGCTCCATTTGGTTTGCAGCGAAAGCTCACCGGCGCGCTGCTCCAGCTCAGAGGCGATGGCGTCGTAGTCATCTGCCGAGGTCACGATGGCAACATCCTGAAAATTCTTGGCCGCCGAGCGGACCATGGAAGGTCCACCAATGTCGATATTCTCGATGATCTCCTCGAAATGCACGCCTGGCTTGCTGGCCGTTTTCTCAAAAGCGTAGAGATTGACCACCAGCATATCGATGGGTTCAATGCCATGCTGCTGGACAGCGGCAACATGGGCCGGGTTGGAGCGCACGTGCAGAATGCCGCCATGCACCTTGGGATGCAGGGTCTTGACCCGGCCATCGAGCATCTCCGGGAATCCGGTAAGGTCGCTGATGTCGCGTACCGGCAAAGCGGCTTCGCGCAGCACGCGGGCCGTGCCTCCGGTGGAGATCAGCTCCACCCCCTGAGCGGTGAGCCGCCGTGCAAATTCAACCAGTCCTGTTTTATCGGTGACGCTCAGGATGGCACGTTTGATCTTCGCCATGATTTCCTCGCTATCGATGGAACATAAGGTGGAGGACGAACTAGATGTCCTTACGGGGGCGCGCCTTGAGACGCACCTGCCCATCTTTCACCATTACAGTGTACTCGACGGTCTGGCATTGAAACTGGGAGCGGATCTGGCTGGACTTGTTTTGCACGAAGCTGGCGAAGGAGTCGAAGGTGCCGAGTGGCTGCCCGGCGGATTCACGAGCCCGCACCATGGCTTCATATAGCGCCACGACCTCGATGACGTCGCTGGTGAAGATAAGAAAGCTCTCGGCCTCATGAGCCTCTGCCACGGCACTGGGGGACGGCACATCCAAGTGTCCGAAGCCGCCAACTCCCAGCAGCATGTCCTCTGGGCGACGATAGCCCTCATCCTTAATCTTGGCCTTGCGGCGCCATAGATCGGAGAACACCGCGTATCGCTGGGCTATGGCACTGAGGCGGAAACGCTGCGGAAAGGTGAGGTGGCCATTCTCCAGATTGCGCCGGATGATGTTCTGGACGCGCGACTCGGTATCGACCGGCGGTTTCTTGGAGCCTCCGGAAAAATAGATGTCGTACTCGATTTTGAGGCGGCGGAAGGAATCTTCCAGCAGCGTTAATTCTTCATCGATGGTCAAGGGCGCACGCGAGGATAGCCATGGAATAAGGCGCAACAGAGCTGGGCATGGTTATCCATAGATACATGATTACTGGAGATCATAGTATACGCAACTTCGCTCGAATGGCTCTTACGGCGGGAGGACGCGAAAGGACAAGGACGAATCGCAAAAGAATTGTCTAGTTAGTTACGACAGGTTGGGCCTTAACTCGCATCTAAGCTCGTATGTTTCGTGGGGAAAAAATTCGCATCGCGATTGCCGATGACCATGCGGTCTTGCGCGAGTCTCTATGTGCGCTGCTCGCCGGGCATCGCGATTTTGAGGTGGTGGGCACGGCCAGCAACGGCGTGGAAGCCCTGGAGTTGGTTGACAAACTGCATCCCGATGTACTGGTGCTGGACCTGTTTATGCCCATAACCGATGGGTTTGAGGTGCTGCGGCAACTCGACCACGGTGAGGTTAAGGTGGCCAGCCTGGTGCTTACCGGCTCGGAAAACCAACCGGATTACGTGCGGGTGGTGCGGCTCGGGGCGCGCGGGCTGGTGCTGAAAGGCGACACGCCGGAGAAGTTGTTCGAGGCCATTCGGACCGTAGCCGATGGCGAGTTGGCATTCAGCGAAGAAGTGGCGCAGGGAGTGCTTATGGCGATGTCAGCGGAGCCGGAGAAAGAGCGGGCGGTCAACCTGCAACGGCTCAGCGAGCGCGAAAAGCAGATCGCCTTCTTGGTGGCACGGGGAATGAAGAACAAGGATATCGCCGTGCAACTTTCGATCAGCGAAAATACGGTGAAACGGCACCTGCAGAGCATCTTCAGCAAAACGGGTGCACGCGACCGCCTGGAACTGGCCGTGATCGCCCTGACCGAGAGCCCCAGCGCAGCTTAGGCTGCAGGTCAACCATCATCTAGCCGGCTGAGACACCGAGGATGCAGCAAAAGAACTGGCTGCGGACGGCGGAGTACTCAGCGGGTGACAGTGACGGCCATTTTCTTGACCATCGCCAGCACCAGCTTGCGGTCGCTGTCATTGAGTCCACTGGCGTAGCGCCGGATTTGGGACAGGAAGCGCACTTCTTCTTCGCTGAGCTGGGGCAGACTCTTCCCATTGCTGCCACCATCCTCGGGGGATTCTGCAAAAAACTGTCCGAGTGGAATCTCCAGCGAGCTGGCGATTTTAGCGAGCGTGTCCAGGGAAGGAACGGTGTGCCCGTTCTCTACACGTGAGAGATAGCAACGCAGCAGACCAGTGCGCTTCTCGATGTCACCCTGTGACATACCTTTTTGCAAACGAAAGTTACGGATTGTTTCGCCAATATTCATAATTCCGTTATTTTCTGAACGCGCCAACAGCCGCGTACACTCTCGTGGTGTGGGGGAATCTGAATAGTAATCAGTGTGCAAACCCGAGTGCAAGTGAATTCTCACAGAGTTACTGCCTGTCACACTGCTGAGTGATTCATCTTGAATTTACGGGGGAAGCGACGAGGGCCAAGAAATCGGAATTCCGGCAATCCTGAGTAGCGCTTAGGAGGCGGTAGAGGTGTCTAATCTAGGCATGATTCCCTATCGACCCCGGGTTCACTTTGCTCTGGCGTCCCTTCTTTTGCTCTCCTATTCCACACTGGCCTGTGCGCAACAGTTCGGCAGCCTGGAGCGCGAATCCGGCACTGAGGCTGCTTCGGCTTCGATTCAACCCCCGGCGAGCATGTCCGCTTTGCCGGATGCGCCACTCCCGCAGAAGCGGCCTGTATCCACCACTTCCGGGGAGCAAACTCCGGCACAAGATGATTCCGGCGAGGGGAAACAGACCAAGCGCATTTTGGGTATCCTGCCAAACTTTCGGGCGGTGAGCGTCAACACCCGCTTGCCAGCCCAGACTCCGAAGGAGAAGTTCGTCGGCTTCGCCCAGGACAGCTTCGACTACTCGTCCTTCATCCTCGTCGGTTTGCTGGCCGGAGTGTCACAGATCCAAGACTCCAGCCCGGAGTTCCACAGCGGAGCCCCGGCCTTTGGCCGCTACTACTGGCATGGCTTTGCCGACCAGACGGATGAGAATCTCTGGGTGGAGTTTCTGCTACCCGCCGCGCTTCACCAGGATGCGCGCTACTACACCTTGGGAAACCAGAGCGCGGGCAAGCACAACGGCTTCGCCAAACGCACAGGATATGCGATCTCCCGCATCCTCGTCACCCGGACGGATTCCGGCGGAAACGGCTTCAACTTCAGCGAAGTTGTGGGTTCCGGGGCATCGTCCGGAATCTCCAACCTCTATTATCCAAGTTCGGATCGTACATGGACCAAGACCGGCCAGCGCTGGGCGCTGAATCTTGGCATCGACGGAGTTTCGTTTGTGATCAGGGAATTCTGGCCGGATATCAACCGTGTCATCTTCCATAGCAGTGCCAAAGAGGGCGCTGGAACCGAAAGCACGACCGTTAAGCCGTGAGTCCGGAGAATTTCTATCCGGCACGGTGGATTGCCGAGAAGAGCCGTTCCGCCACACCTATGGTCAGCAGAGCAAGCATGACGTGCACGACCTGAATGGCTCTCAGTTCATGAAAGACGAGCGGGAATTGCATGAAGCCGACCACGGGCAGCAAGAGCGCGAACACGACGCCCAGAATCCCGGGGAGCACGGCTTTCCTGGTCAAGGCGACAACGGCAAGCACAAAGACCACGATGGCCACGAGGAAGCCAGCTCCAATATGCGGCGCGAGATACGGCTGGTGACCAGTGGACCACAGCATGGCTCCAAGAACGATGGCTGCCATGCCAAATACGCGTACCAGCATGATGAGAACTTTTGCCATTCCTCACTCCTCGGTAACGATCAGAATCGTCAACTGGATGCTACCGCGAAAGAGCATACCTGTGCGCGCTTGTTCCATCGCGCGCTGCCAAGATCAGGAGAGCCCCTCTTGCGTTTCCTCGTCGTAGAGTTCGGGGAAGGCTCGCTGAACCTGGCTGGCAATTGCACTGGCCACCTCCAGGTTTACCAGCGGGCCTCGGTTCATGCCCGGGCAGTAACTGGCGGCCTCGCGGCGCTCGCTCGGCTTGGCAAGCAGCTCCGGCCAGAAGGGGAAGGAGCTGCACTGCAGCGGCTTGACCGTGTGGACTGAACAGCCATTGACGAACAAAAAGGGACACTGCTTGTGCCTCAGCTTGCGAAAGCGCAACAGCGGCGCGGCGCCGCACAGATAGCGCCGACGAAACTCCGCGCAGGTGATGCCGAGGTGGGCAGCCAGACGTGCAATGTCCTCACCTGTCACATAGACAAAACCCTTTTGCTCACAGCATCGGATGCACCCGGGCTGGCACTGGAAGCGCATGCCAGAGTGTACCGTGAAATCAAGGAAACGCCCGTGAGAACCTGCCGGGAATCGCCTATGCCGCTGTGTTTCTCTGCTATGGCGAGTCCAATTGAGCCGTCCCTGAATCTAAGCAGAGTGGAATCCGCAGTCGTCGTTTACGGAGGAAGCTTGTGCTAGTGGCAATTCTGAAGGAAGCGAGGGCGGACGAAACTCGCGTGGCGGTGATGCCCGATTCGGTGAAGGCGCTTACTGGAAAAGGCACCAGCGTTGCCGTTGAAAGCAGCGCTGGTTTGCAGTCTGGAGCCAGCGACGCCGATTACGAGGCGGCGGGCGCCAGCATCTCAACCAATCGAGCGGAGCTTCTGGCCTCCGCCGATGTGTTTCCTGTGGTTAACGCGCTGCCTGCCGAAGACCAGGAGAAGCTGAAGAGCGGCAGCGTAATGATCGGCTTCCTGCGTCCGCTGGATGAACCTGCAGCGCTGACGACGGCGGTGAAGCGCGGAGTCACGCTCTTTTCCATGGAGCTGGTACCACGCATTACACGGGCACAGTCGATGGATGCGCTCTCGTCGATGGCGACCGTGGCCGGGTACAAGGCGGTGATTGTGGCCGCCGATCATCTTCCCAAACTATTTCCCCTGCTGATGACCGCCGCAGGGACCATTCCTCCGGCCAAGGTGCTGGTGCTGGGCGCGGGCGTGGCTGGATTGCAGGCCATTGCCACTGCCCGACGTCTGGGAGCCGTGGTGGAGGCCTACGACGTGCGTGCCGCAGCCGGTGAACAGGTGAAGTCACTGGGAGCCAAGTTCATCGAGGTCGATTTGGGCGGCTTGCAGACCGAAGACAAGGGCGGCTATGCCAAGGAGCTGAGTCCCGAAGCGCTGGAATTAGGACGCCAAGCCATTGCCAAAGCGGCGAAAACCGCTGACGTCGTCATCACCACGGCGCAGGTTCCGGGACGGCGTGCTCCGTTGATGATTCCTGCGGCTGCGGTTGAGGAGATGCGCCCCGGCTCCATCATCTTCGATCTGGCCGCGCCCGCCGGCGGAAACTGCGAGGTCACCAAACCGGGCGAGACAATTGTCTATCACAGCGTCAGCATCTTCGGCCCTACGAACATTACTGCCGAGATGCCGGTGCACGCCAGCATGCTCTATTCACGCAACCTGAGCAATTTTTTGCAGCTGATTCTCAAGCAAGGCGAGCTAAACATCAACCGCTCCGACGAGATTATTGCGGGCGCCTGCGTTGCCTTTGACGGGCAGGTGGTGAACGAAAGAGTTGCGGCGGCGTTGAGCGGCGCGTAAGTAGCCGCAAATGGAGGAGATTGTGAGTCCACTGGTTTTAGTTGCCATGCAAGTCAGTCAACCATCCACCTCCGAAGCCATGGACCCGATGGTTCTGATCGCTGCTTTGTACGTTTTTGCCCTGGCCGCTTTTCTGGGCTATCAGGTTATCTCCCGCGTTCCGCCGCTGCTGCACACGCCGTTGATGTCGGCAACGAACGCCATCTCCGGCATCTCGCTGGTTGGCTCGCTGGTGATTGCGGGCGCGTATAAGTTCGACTTTCACAAACTGATCGCCGGAGGCACGGAGGCCCACGCGTCCATGGCGACATTGATGGGCTTTATTGCGGTCTTCACTGCCACGGTCAACGTGGTAAGCGGCTTCGGCCTGACGGACCGCATGTTGAAGATGTTCCGCAGGGACATCAAAGGCAAGGAGGCCCACAAGTAATGGACCCCACGACCCAGGCAGTCCAGCACTTTGCGCAGGCCCCGAACTACATCCTCGAATTCACTTATCTGGTCGCCTCCATCCTGTTCATCTTCGGACTGAAAGGGCTGAGCCATCCTGACACGGCGCGTCGGGGCATGTTCCTGGCCGAGGGCGGCATGGCAGCAGCCATCATCGGCACTCTCTTCCACCATGACATCCACTTTTTCGGATGGATCATTGCCGGACTGATCCTCGGTTCGCTGGTTGGCGCGGCCTTTGCGATCTGGGTTCCGATGACGGCGATGCCACAACGGACCGCGCTTTCTCACGCCTTCGGCGCAATTGCCGCCGCGCTGGTCGGCATTGCCGAGTTCACCATGCACGCCGGAACCATGACTCTGTTCACCCGCAGCGCGCTAGGGCTGGAGGTAATGCTCGGGTCGCTGACGACCACAGGCTCACTGATCGCCTGCGGCAAATTGCAGGGCGTCATCCGGGGGACGCCGGTCCAGTTCAAGGGGCAGCAAATCCTCAATCTGGTGATTTTTGTCGGAATGATGGGCTGCTTTGGCTACTCGCTCTACGATCCTTCCGCCGTATATTTCTTCCATGGGATGGTTGCGCTCGGATTCCTGTTTGGAGTGATGCTGGTTATCCCAATTGGCTCGGCCGACATGCCGGTTGTGATGTCGTTGCTGAACAGCTATGCCGGGCTGTCTTCAGCCGCCACCGGATTTGTGCTGGGAAACAACATCCTGATTATTGCCGGTACGCTGGATGGCTTCTCCGGCTTCATCCTGTCAATCCTGATGTGCAAGGCGATGAACCGCTCAATCACCAATGTTCTGTTCGGCGGCTTTGGCGCAGTGCATCACGCCGCAGGCGCAGGAGCCGCGGGAGAGATGCGCGAGATCTCACTGGAAGATGCAGCCGTGCGGCTTGCGTATGCCAATAAGGTTGTCTTCGTTCCCGGCTACGGACTGGCCACGGCGCAGGCGCAGCACGCCGTGCGCGACCTAGCCAACGCCCTGGAAGAACGCGGTGTCACGGTGAAGTATGGCATCCATCCGGTAGCCGGACGTATGCCTGGGCACATGAATGTATTGCTCGCCGAGGCCAATGTTCCGTACGGCGAACTGTACGAGATGGAGCAGATCAACCCTGAGTTCCCGAGCACCGATGTCGCCGTAGTAGTGGGCGCCAACGACGTGGTGAATCCGGATGCACGCGACAACGCCAATAGCCCCATCGCCGGAATGCCGATTCTGGAGGTGGACAAAGCAAAGTCGGTGATCGTGCTGAAGCGCGGACAGGGACGTGGCTTCTCCGGCTTAGAGAATCCCCTGTTCTTTAAACCTGTGACATCGATGCTCTATGGAGACGCAAAGTCTTCGCTGGCCCGGTTGGCGCAGGAGGTGAAGAACGTCTAAGGCTTGCATTGCCGCATGCAAGCCACTGGCGTCCTCAGGTGGACCGATTGGTTTTGCGTAGGATTCTCATGGCTATTCAGCCGCCTCTTCGGGTTCGGGCAAGGTGTCACCTGGCCGCGCCATTAGCACATACAGGGTGGGTAGCAGGAAGACGCTTATCATCAGCGCGACCAGCAGGCCACCGACGATCACGATGGCGAAGGGACGCTGGGAGTCAGAGCCGATATCGTGCGACATAGCCGCCGGCAACAGCCCGAAGGTGGCCACCAGCATGGTCATCAGGATTGGCCGCAAACGTAGTGTGGCTCCATTGATGGCGGCATCCATCACCGACTGCCCACGGGCGCGAGTCTGGTTGATGTACTCCACCATGATCACGCCGACCTGCACCGAGACGCCGAAAAGGGCCAGAAAACCGATACCGGACGAGACACTGAAGTGCGTGCCGGTCAGCAGCAGAGCCAATAGACCTCCCAAAGGCGCCAGGCTGACGTTGAGCAGAACCAGCACGGACCACTTGAAGGAATGGAACATGGTGTACAGGATGAAGTAGATAAAGAGAACGGTGAGCGGAATGATCATTTCCAGCCGGGCATTGGCACGCTTCTGGCTCTCATACTCGCCGGCCCAGTCCAGGTAATAGCCGATGGGCAACTTCACCTTCTGCCCCACCTTACTCATTGCCTCCTGCACAGCGCTGCCGAGGTCGCGCCCGCGGACGCTGTATTTGATGGCGATATAGCGCGAGTTGCCCTCGCGATAGATCATGGATGCGCCGTCTTCGACCTTGATGTCGCAGAGCTGGCCTAGCGCCACACGCTCGCCCGAGGGTGCAAGAATGCGAATGTTGGCGATGTCGTCGATAGTGCGCCGGAAGGGCTCCTGATATCGCACTACCAGGTCGAAGCGCTGCTCGCCGCGCAGGATTTGGCTTACCGGATTGCCACCTACCGCCGTCTGGATGGCATCCTGAACGTCAGCTACGTTGATTCCATAGCGATCCGTCTTCTGACGATCTACGATGAGGTTGACATTGGGCTGGCCGAGGACGCGGAAGACACCCAGATCGGTGATACCGGGCACCGTTCTCATGACATCGGCAATTTCGTTGGCTTTGGTTTCCAGATCCTTGAGATCGGTGCCAAAGACCTTGACCGCCGACTCGCCTTTGACGCCGCTGACCGCCTCCTCCATATTGTCTGCAATGGGCTGCGAGAAGCCCCAGCTCACACCGGGAATCTTGTCGGTCTCCTTGCCCATGGCGGCAATCAGTTCCTCCTTGTTTTGGTGAAATTGCGGACGCCAATCCTTGCGAGGCTTCAGGTCCACGAAGAATTCGGTGTTGAAGAATCCGGTTGCGTCGGTGCCATCGTCGGAGCGGCCGACCTGCGAAACCACCTGCGTCACTTCGGGAAAGCTGGCGAAGATGAGCCTGGCCTGATCCATCACGCGCTTCCCCTCAGTGGGACCGGTACTGGGGTCCAGCGTTCCACGCGCCCAGATTGCGCCTTCATCCAGATGAGGCAAAAACTCTGAGCCGATCGCTCCGCCGAAGGCAAGATAGATGGTCAGAAGCCCTGCGGCGCAGGCGGTACCGATGGTTACGAATCTGTGCCCCAAACTCCACTTAAGAGCCTTGCCATAATGTTGAATCGTCCATACTAACGCAGGGTTTCGCCACTCATGGGTTCTATGACGGAAAAGGTAGTGCGCCAATACGGGGGCGAGCAGCAATGAAAAGAGCAGAGCACCAAGCAACGCGAATGTGACCGTCCACGCCATAGGCCTGAACAGGCGGCCTTCGACGCGCTGCAAAGCGAAGATCGGAATAAAGGTGGTAATGACGATCGCACGGGCGAAGAATACAGGTCTCTGAACCTCGTGCACGGCAAGGCGGATGGTATGACCAACGCTGACCTTTTCGCTTGCGGAGTCGTGGAGGCGGCGCAGAATGTTCTCGATCATCACCACGCTGCCGTCAACCAGCATCCCGAAGTCAAGCGCTCCCAGAGAAAGCAGATTTGCCGGAACGTGACTCAAGCCCAGCAGAATTGCGGCGAAGAAGAGCGCGAAGGGAATTGTTAACGCCACGGTGAGGGCTGAGCGGACATTCCCAAGGAATATAAACAGAATGAGCACAACCAGGATGATGCCTTCGCTCAGGTTACGAAGGACGGTGTGGGTGGTGTAGTGCACCAGTTCATCGCGGTCGATATGGGGTACGATCTTCACACCCGGCGGAAGGATGTGTTGGTTGATGTAATCGACCTTCTGATGAATGTTTACCAGAGTCTCTTCGGCCTCGGCTCCCTTGCGCATTTGCACGATGCCTTCCACCACATCGTCGTTATCGACGACCCGTCCATCCTCGCGGTGAATGGCCTTGCCCAGGCGGCCGAGGCGAATGCGCGGCCCCTGAACGACGGTGGCAATGTCGCGCACCCGCACCGGAGTGCCGTTCTGCGCCTTCAGCACGGTAGCGCCGATGTCGTCGGTGGTTTGCATCAATCCCACCACACGCACGTTGTAGGCCTGCTGGCCTTTCTCGATGAAACTTCCGCCGGCGTTGACGTTGTTGGCCGCCAGCGCTGTCTCCACCTGCGCGATACTCAGTCCGTAGGAAACTAGTTTGTCGGGATCAACCTGCACCTGGTACTCGCGCGTTTGGCCTCCGAAGATGGAAACGGCGGCAACGTTGGGCACCGACATAAGCTGCTTGAAGACTACCCAATCCTGCAGCGCCTTCAAGTCCATGGTGGTGTATTGCGGATTGTTGCTGACGAGGGTGTAGAAGTAGATCTGACCGGCGGGGCTGAAGTCGGGGCCAATCTGTGGATTCAGACCGCTGGGTAGATTCACCAGTGCCAGCTTCTCCATCACCTGCTGACGATTCTGCAGATTATCGCTGTCATCGTCGAAGATGACGGTAATGAACGACAGACCCGCCAGCGAGGAGGAGCGCAGGTGAGTCATGTGGCCCACGCCGTTCAACTGTGTCTCGATAGGGATGGTGACCTGTTGCTCGACCTCTTCAGCGGCGCGTCCTGGCCACTGCGTGATCACCCAGGCATATTTGTCGGCCACGTCCGGATAGGCCTCCACCGGCAGGTGGTGAAAAGCGATGATGCCCCAGATCAGCAGGACTATTCCGGCGCTCAGGACCATGAGTCTATTCTTGAGCGCAAAATCTACGATCTTTCTGATCATCGGGCTATTGCGACTCCCCGGCGCTGGAGAACTGCAGAGCTTTTTCCACGACTTTGGAAGAAGGCGTAAGCCCAGTGATCACTTCCTGGTGACCGTCGGGCAGCACAGCTCCGAGCTGCACTTCCTGTCGCCGGAACTGGTTGCCGCCCACCGGCAGGAAAACCCAGTCCTTGTCATGCAGGCGAACCGCGGCCGAAGCCGGAATAACAACCCGAGTCACAGGTTGAGTGGATTTGAACGAAGCGGTTACGAACATTCCCGCGCGCAAAATTCTGCCCGGGTTATCAATCTCGATGCGAACCTTGGCCGAACGCGTGTTGGGATCGAGCACGCGGCTAATGTTGCTGACCCTGCCGTGGAAGACGCGGTCCGGAAAGGCATTTGCCCGAATGACTGCGATGTCGCCCTGGTGAACCTTGGCCAGCACGTCCTCATAAACGTCGCACAGTACCCAGACGCGAGAGAGATCGGCAATGGTGAACAGATTGGGCGAGTTGTCCAACGAGCGGACGCCGGTGCCGCTCGCCACGTTCTGCTCCACGATGGTTCCCGAGATGGGCGCGACAACATTGAGAATCGGAGACGGATGTTTGGGATCGCCGCCCAGGATATGTATGTGATCGAGCGCGGTCTTCAGGTCCACCTCGGCCTTGTTCTCGACGTCCTCGGCCATCTCCAGATCCCTTTGTGCAATGGCACCCCTGTCATACAGCAGTTGGGAGCGTTGCAATTGCTTACGTGCTAGGACCTCATCGACCTCAAACTTCTGCAGGTCCGAGAATGCCGCCGAGACGTCAGGACTGCTGATGCGAACCAGCACCTGGCCTTTTTTCACATCGTCTCCAAGGCGGGTGCGAATATCCACCACGCGGCCTCCCGAAAGCGAAAGCACGGGCACGGTCCGGCTGACATCTGGCGAAACCGTACCGTTGACGCGGATTTCGTCAAAGACACTGCGTGTGGTGGCTTCGGCAATGGTGAAGCGCTCAGGAGCCTCGATCTGAATCACGCTGGAGTCCGTCTCAACGACTTGTGTTTTGAGCGGCTCCGATTTCGCGTGCGAGCAACCTATTCCGCTTGCCAGCAGTGCCAGGGCACAGACCAGCCCAAACCTACTCCATGAACCACTTGCCTGAGGAAAAAGGACTTTGAACTTGTGACTGCCTTGAGAGCTGAAACCACGCATCAAGAGGCTCCATCTTGTACCTGTCGATTCTCACACACGCCAGCGCACACGAGTTGCGCGGGATCGCGACGGTTCTGAGAACTAGTCTGATTCGATATTAGACGGGAGAAATTACAATTTGCCCAGCATGGAAACGCTATCTTTGCGAAGTTTGGCTACCTTTCGGCCAATACTCTATCTGATATTTGCAGAATACGGTGGGCTGCGCCACGGAAGAGGAGTTCCCGCGCACGCGCAAACTGACAGAACGCGAACAGCAGGTGCTGGCTGGCGTTCATGAGCGGCTAGCAAACAAACAGATTGCCGAACACCTGCAAGTCCCCGAGAGTTCCGTGAAGGCTACTCTTCAGCAACGATTGCAACGTACAGGCGTTCGCATCCGGAGCCAACTCGTAGGAATCGCTCTCGACAATATCGCGAGCTGATCTGACGCCAAGCATCAACGACCGGAGGGCCGTCTGTTGTCCGGTACCGGCCGCTAAGTCCGTTGTTGCCTAGGCTGTTGGCGGAGCAGGGCCGTCTTTCTTAGCTGCGGCAGCCGCGGCGGCCTTTGCAGGATCGTCGTTGACAGCGTCCTTGAAGTTCTTGATTCCCTGCCCCAGCCCTTTGCCAAGTTCTGACAATTTGCTCGGTCCAAACACAAGCAGGGCAATGAACAGGATCACGAGCAAATGCATCGGTTGCATAAGTCCTTCAAACATCTAATGCCTCCAAACGTGCACGCGCACGCCGATATGCCGATCAGGTTAGCTGCTGGCATTCCTGAACGCTGTGCCCTTGCTCACAATTCTAGACTATCTTTCACCAGAACGAACTGGATATTCTCCAGAATCACTAAGCAATCAGCCGATAGCTCGTCCTAAGACTGCTCAACTCCTACTAGCTTACCCCACCTGGCAAAACGAATCCAGCCACCCGCCGGGCTCACCCTAAATGCTTACAGATGAGATTGTTGCGTCCCACGTGGACGGGGTGACTGCCGCAGCGTCTGTTCGGCATCTATTGGAGGCTCGGGGTTTGGCTCGAACTTGGGATTCTGCGGGTGAGGCCGGGATCAATTGGGTAGGAACGATTCGCTTTTATCATCCCTTAACACGAAATGGTTACTATCCATTCAGCTCAGAAATATCATGCAGGGAAGATCGCTTGAATTCTAATCAGGCATTCCTGAAGAATCAGGTTCAGGCAGACTCTCTGTCTATAGGCTGCAATTAAAAACGCGACAACTTAAGTGCGTGCCAGGATATTCCATGGTGTATCGAATCGAAAAACAGGAAGTGTGCCGGGAACTCATAGACTCACTTCGACACATCGTGTGGTCGGCGGAAGCCAACGGCGCCGTTGATTTCATCAGTGAGTGGGGACTGGCCTATGCAGGTATATCCGACGCGGGCGAGGGCGTGGACTGGCAGTGGCTTGAGTATGTGCACGAAGAGGACCGAATCCGTGTCACGAAAGCGTGGAGGCAGGCACTGGATACGGGGAAAGAGCACAAAGTTGACTTCAGGCTTCGCCGTTACGACGGGCTGTATCGCTGGTTTGAATCCCACGCGGTGCCAAAGAGGAATGAAAGCGGCAGCGTTGTGCGATGGCATGGAACCTGTACCGACATCCAGGAGTTGAAAGACGCTCTAGAGGAACAAAGATTACTGGAAGAACAGGTGCGGCAGTCGCAAAAGATGGAGGCGCTGGGAAGACTGGCGGGCGGAGTAGCACACGACTTCAATAATCTCCTGATGATCATTAACAGCTATTCGTCGATGCTCGCCGAAGAATTTGATGCAGATTCGCCGATGCGCCGGAAGGTCGCGGCTATACAGGAAGCGGGCACTCGCGCGACAATGCTCACCCGTCAACTTCTGGCCTTCAGCCGGAAACAGGTATTCAAACGGCAGGTGGTAGCGGTTGATGAGCTTGTTCAACAACGCAGAGACATGCTTGGCCGGTTGATCCGCGAAGACATTGCGTTCACTACTCAGCTTGATAGTGCAAACGCACACATTCAGATTGATCCAAGCCAGCTTGAGCAGGTGCTGATGAACCTGGTTGTGAACGCCAGCGATGCGATGCCGGGCGGCGGACGGTTGACCATTTGCACCGAATGCAGAGAGGTAGACGGGCGGCAGCGAGGAAAGCTGGCGCTGGAGCGGGGAAGCTACGTTGTGGTATCGGTCTCTGACACAGGCGTTGGGATGGACGAGGCGACAAAAGATCGTATCTTCGAACCGTTTTTTACGACGAAAGCTGCTGGCAAAGGTACTGGCCTGGGGCTGGCGACCGTGTATGGAATCGTGGAGCAGAGTGGCGGTGCTCTTGCCGTGGAAAGCACGCTGGGAGTGGGGACCACATTCCGAATTTATCTTCCGCAGAGCGGCAAACCTACAGATAGAGTGCCGGCCTTGAACCCGGAAGCGATTGGCGAGCCGCGCAAGCCATTCAAAGCCACGGTTTTGCTGGTGGAGGACGAGGAGAGCTTGCGCCGATGCCTGGCTGATGCTTTAAGTTCTCTCGGATGTTATGTGATTCAGGCGCGGGACGGCACGGAAGCGATTGAAATTGCGTCGCGGCAGTTGTTGTTGATTGACTGCGTTGTGACGGACATGGTGATGCCGCGATCGGGAGGCAGAGAACTGGTAGACAAACTACGGCGGATGAGGCCATTGCTGCCAGTAGTGTTCATATCAGGTTATAGCGACGTCGGTCCCACCGACGAGGAGTTGCAGGGAAGCGAAACCAGGTTCCTGCAAAAGCCGTTCAGTCCGCAAATGCTGCTCACAGCCGTCAAGGAGATGCTCGCGAGACTCCGGCTAGTTCATTCTCCAATCGGCCATAGAGCGGCTCTGACGATTTAGACTCCCCGAAAACATAGCGCGCAAATTGAGCACCAGGCGCGTGTGCCAATAAACACGAACCATTCGAGCAGATTGCGAAATGGAAGCTTTTGCAATCACCAGGTTCGAACTCATTAAGGTTTGGTGAATAGTGCTGGATTGACGCAAGCTGGGATAATTTTCATCTTTCATTTTCCTCACCGTAATCAAAGCGTCACCAACCCTCCTCCATACTGCAGTGGAACACGATTTTGAAGTTCCATTACGACCCGCCCAATCAGGAGGAGGCTCTTGCAAACTCGCTACGCGTGGTTTGACAGGGATCAATCGCTCATTCGTCAGTTCAAGACCGGCGTTTCTATCCATAGCCATACCAGCCGATCTAAAGAGAGCCTCGAGTTTGTTGGGCGCATTTTCGAATCCCACCCTCTTCTCCGCATGTTTATCCGCGTCCAGAATGGTACGGCAGTTAAGAAGACGGGTTTACAGATCGATTTTGCGAGAGGTTATTGGACTCCGCCTCTGCGCCCGCGCGCTGCTTATGAGTTGGAGAAGAAGCAGATTGAAGAGAAGCTTGGCCTGAATGCGCTGGTCTCGCTCTCAGACCACGACTCCATTGAGGCTCCGCTGCTGTTGCGCGTGGTTCCCGCGATGCACGGTACACCGGTCTCACTGGAATGGACGGTTCCCTTCCAGAGCTCCAAGTTTCATCTCGGCGTGCATAATCTGCCTGCCGCCCATGCAAAGGAATGGATGAACGAATTGAAGGCCTGCACCGCGGAGCCAAGCACCGAACGCGTATGCGATCTGCTGAGCACACTGCATGCGACTCCGGAGTTGTTGCTGGTCTTCAATCACCCGCTTTGGAATCTTTACGGCAATCCGGCGGGGGAGTTCGCGCAAAACCTTGAGGACTTCCTCGCGCTCAACAGCGGCTATCTCCACGCATTTGAGATTAACGGGCTGCGGCGTTGGGAGGAAAACTGCAAAGTAGCGCAGCTTGCGGCACGCTGGCAGCAGATTCTGGTCTCCGGCGGCGATCGCCACGGCTGTGAGCCGAATGCAAATCTGAACCTTACCCACGCCACCAGCTTTGCCGAGTGGGCCCAAGAGTTGCGCGTCAAGCGCGAGAGTCATCTAATCTTTATGCCACAATACGAACACTCGCTAGTAGCCCGCTGCTACCAGACTTTTCTCGATGCCGTCGCCGACTACCCGGAGCAATCCGATGGCGCACCACGTTGGGATCAGCGCACATACCATCCTGGCCACGACGGATCGGCGCAGCCGTTGAGTTCGCTCTGGGCTCATGTCCCTGGATTTCTTGAGGCGATTCTCAATTTCGCCCGCTTGGCGGAGACCACTCAACTGCTAAGCAAGCTCCGCATCTATGGCGGACAACCCGCCGGCAACATGCCCGAGATATCAGGGCAAGAAGAGCGTGCCTGATGATCGCCCCCCCCATTCGCGTTGCGCTCTTTCCCGATTCGTTGAACGAAGTCAACGGCGTAGCCAACACTTGCAGGAATTTCCTCGCCTACGCCGGCCGCACCGAGTCTCCCATGCTGCTGGTGAGCGCCAGCGACAAGACCGGCGTGATTCAAGACGGAAGTGTAACCCGGCTCGGATTGAAGCGTGGAGCTGTATCGTTTGCCCTAGAGAAGGACCTCCGCTTCGATCTCGCGCTCTTTCGCTACTATCGGCTCGTGACTGAGGAACTGCGTAGATTCCGTCCGGATGTAGTTCACATTACCGGCCCCAGCGACATTGGAATGCTGGGGTTGGCCGCCGCCCACGATCTCGGCATCCCAGTCGCAGCCTCATGGCATACCAATGTTCATGAGTACGCGGCGCGCCGCTCGGACAGAATCCTGCCGCGATGGATTTCTGGCGCATATCGCGCCAAGCTGCTGCAGGGCATCGAGGATGTAAGCTTCCGTCTCTCTGCCTACTATTTCCAGCTGGCACGCTTTCACTTTGCGCCGAACCAGGAGCTCATCGATAAGCTGCAGAAAGCCACACACAAACCCTGCTCGCTGATGGAACGCGGCGTCGATCTTGCGATGTTCAGTCCCACCTTTCGCGACCGTGGCAAAGGTGGAGAGTTTGTCATCGGCTACGTTGGCCGCCTCTCGACAGAAAAGAAGGTTCGCAGTTTCGCTGAGCTTTCGCGCGCGGTGAAAAACGCCGGCTACAAACACGTGAAGTTTGTATTCGTTGGACACGGCAGCGAGGAGCAGTGGTTGCGCCAACACATACCTGAAGCGGAGATGACCGGGGTGCTCCGTGGTCCAGCTCTCAGTCGTGCTTACGCCAACATGGACCTGTTTGCTTTCTACTCGGAGACCGACACGTTCGGCAATGTTGTGTTGGAAGCACTCGCCTCCGGAGTGCCCGCAGTGGTGACGGACAAAGGCGGTCCCAAGTTTATTGTCGAGCATGAGCGTTGCGGCTTCATCTGCCCCAGCAACGAGGAATTCACCGCGAGCGTGCTGCGCCTGATTGGCAGCAACTCCCTTCGGCGCGATATGGGCGTCGCAGCCCGTCTGCGTGCCAGGCGCGCCTCATGGGATAGTGTCTTCGCCTCGGTCTATGAGGCTTACCGCCGCGAGTTGCCGCAGACTGGAGAGGCCGCAAGGCCAGGCCGATTTCCAGAAGAAAAGGTCGGATTGACGCTCTGCTAAAAAAACTAGCCGACAGACGGACGATGCTCACGACTTCACTGGGGTTGTCTCACGGCGACAGCAAACTAATAAGGTCTTCCCCTGGAATTTAACCTCGCGCCGACATGCTTTTAACATCCCTGTAATGTTCCTCTACTACAGTTAGCTGACCTAATTTTTTCGGTTTTTGGGGCCGGTACCCCGAGATGTAATACCCGTCTCTCGCATGAACAACTTCAAGATCGGCGCGATGATTTCGTCAAACCCCGATGCAGGCGAGTGCCCGATTCATTCAATTTCAGCTCGCGTTCTAAATCAAGGAGATCTGCTATGAAGTTCCGGCTATGGACTTTGGCAATTTCATTCACGTTACTCGCAGTGTTCTTGTCTTCTTGCAACAGCAAGCCTGCCGCAGAAGGTGTAAAGCTGCAAGGAGCCGGGGCTAGCTTTCCCGCGCCTCTTTACACCAAATGGTTCAAGGCTTACACCGCAAGTCATCCCGATGTGCAAGTCGATTATCAATCGGTGGGCAGCGGCAGCGGCAAGAAGAGCGTGATTGACCACACGGTTGATTTTGGCGCTAGCGATGCCGCAATGGAACCGGAAGAGATAGCCCGCGTGCAGGGTGGTGCACAACTGCTTCCTATGACTGCCGGGGCCATTGTGATCGCATATAACCTTGATGGCGTAGACACCGGTCTCAAACTTTCCCGCAAGGCCTACAGTGGCATCTTCCTTGGCAAAATCAAGAGGTGGAGTGACCCGGCAATTGCCTCGACGAACCCCGGCGTCAAGCTGCCCGATCTGCCGATTAACGTGGTGGTTCGCGCCGACAGCAGCGGCACCAGTTACGTCTTCTCCAAGCACCTGAGCACCATTAACCCGGATTTCGCCAAAGCCATTGGCACCAACACCATGCCGAACTGGCTGGTGGGTACCAAGAGCAAAGGCAATGAGGGCGTCACGGCAAGTTTGAAGACCACTCCTGGTTCGATTGGATACGTGGAGTACGGCTACGCAAACAGCCAGAAACTAACCACCGCAGCTCTGGAGAATAAAGCGGGTAAGTACGTGGCGGCTTCCACGGCATCTGGTCAGGCGGCGTTGGCCTCAGTGACTCTGCCGGAGAACTTGATCGCCTGGGCTTCCGATCCGCCAGCAGCCGATGCTTACCCGATCGTTACTTATACCTGGATGATCTTCTACCGGAAATATCCCGACGCCAAGAAGCTCGCAGCGGTGCAGGATCTCCTGAAGTATTGCCTTACCGACGGACAGAAAGACGCTGAGGCGTTGGGCTACATTCCGCTTCCTGCCAATGTTTCCACCAAGGATTTGGCTGCGGTTCAGTCAATCACCTAACGCGTTGAAGGATGAGTTAATGGCAAGCAAAAGTCTCGCAGCTCCCGTGGCCAATTCGGCTCCGGGAGCGCTTTTCGCAATTCGGCCAGGAGAAATCACCCAAGCGCCATCACGCTGGCAAAGCATGGTGGACAAGGCATTTCGCGGTAGCAGTTTTCTGTTTGCCTGCTGCACCATCCTGCTGGTGACCTTTATCGTTTTTCGCATTACGGTTTCAGCAATACCAGCAATGCGCCACGAGGGACTTTCCTTCCTCTCCGGAAGGGTCTGGGACCCCAACACGGCCCAGCACGGGATTGCTCCACAGATTTGGGGAACGCTTTATACCTCCATTCTTGCCCTTGTGATCGGCACCGCCTTCGGTCTGGCCGCCGCTGTTTTCCTCAGCGAAGGGTACCTAGGGCAGATCATGTTTGCGATTCTGCGCGGCTTCAACCTTCACCTGCACCCCTTCTGGGCAAAGGTTCCAGACCGAATCGAGGATCTGTTACGACAGTTGATCGAGTTGCTGGCTGCGATTCCGAGCGTGGTATATGGCCTATGGGGAATATTCGTGGTTATCCCGCTGATACGTCCGGCGTGCAACTGGCTACACCTGAAGCTCGGTTGGATGGCGTTGTTCTCCACCGATCTGAGCGGTCCCGGCGTGATGCCCGCTGTGATCGTACTGGCCATCATGATTCTTCCCACCATCACGGCCATTAGCCGCGACGCACTGACCTCGGTACCACCGAAGCTGCGCATGGCCGCGTATGGATTGGGGGCGACACGGTGGGAGACGATTTTTGGTGTGATTCTGCCAACTGCATCGCGCGGAATCTTCGGAGGCATGGTTCTGGCCTTCGGACGCGCTCTCGGCGAAACCATGGCACTGGCAATGCTGGTCGGGAACTCGAACCGGATCAGTCTTTCGCTCTTTTCACCGGCCAACACTCTGGCGGCCTTGCTGGCCAATAACTTTCCCGAGGCTGGTCCCGAAGAGGTCAGTATTTTGATGTACGCAGCACTCGTGTTGCTGGGGATTACGCTGATCGTCAACATCTTCGGCGCAATCATCTTGCAGCAAGCCTCGCGCGCCGCGGTGGAGTAATCAAATGGCAACGGCAAACTTAAATTCGAATCTGAACATGACCGATCCCTTTGCGGGGGTCGACTTCGGTCAACTCGAACACTCGCTACGCCGCCCCCGCACGCTGATGGATTTTGTGCTCAGCGGCTTAGTGACAGTAGTGACGTTGTCAGCACTGGTCCCGCTCTTTAGCGTGATTTGGATGCTGGCATGGCGCGGTGGAAAACGGCTGAGCGTGGCGGTTTTTACACAACTGCCACCTGCTGCCCTGGAATCCGGTGGCGGCTTTGGCAACGCAATCGTGGGAACGCTGCTGATGGTGGGACTCGCCGTCGCGATCACGGTTCCCGTCGGCATCATGACGGCAATTTATCTCGCACAGAATCGGCAGAGCAAACTCGCGGAAGCTGTGCGATTCGCCTCCAAGGTCCTTACGGGCTTCCCCTCGATTCTCGCCGGCGTCTTTGCCTACGGAGCTATCGTGCTGACTACGGGAGGCTACTCGGCGCTTGCAGGCGCAGTCGCACTCTGTATCCTCATGCTCCCGACGATCGTCCTCACGTCGGAAGATGCCATTCGCATGGTGCCTTCGCGGATGAAAGAAGCCGCTATCGGTATGGGAGCCACACCTACCCAGACGGTCTGGATGGTGCTGCTTCCCACGGCCATTCCGGGAATTCTCACCGGAGTGATGCTGGCGATAGCACGCGCGGCTGGAGAGACAGCGCCGCTGCTATTCACCGCGCTGTTCAGCAATTACTGGCTCTTTTCCCATGGCCACGCGCAATTGATGCGTCCCACGGCGTCGCTTGCCGTATTGATCTACAACTTTGCAGGTATGCCATTTGAGAACCAGGTGGAGCTGGCGTGGGCCGCTGCCCTGGTGCTCGTGTTGCTCGTATTGGCAGCCAACCTGATCGGCCGGAGTTTCTCTGGCCGCCAGGTTCAACAGTCTTAGGAGATATCGTGATGGCAACTAACGCAATTCCGCAACCCGGTTCGAATCTTCAGGTAAGCCCCGTGCCTGCGCACAATTCTGACGTAGTGGTGGATTGCCACATCCGCGAGCTTTATTACGGGAGTTTCAAGGCTGTGCGCGACACTGCGATTCCGGTTAAGAAGAATTCCATTACGGCTTTTATCGGACCGTCGGGCTGCGGCAAGAGCACCGTACTGCGCTGCATCAACCGCATGAACGATCTTGTGCGCGGCTTCCGCTTTGAAGGCCACGTGCGCTATCGCGGGCGCGATATCTACGATGCCGCCATCGATCCGGTCGCAGTGCGCCGCTTCATTGGAATGGTTTTTCAGCAACCGAATCCGTTCGCCACCAGCATCTATAACAACGTTGCCTTCGGCTTGCGCCTCAATGGATACAAGGGAGACAAGGCACAGAAGGTCGAGCAGGCTCTCCGCGCCGCTGCCCTATGGGACGAAGTAAAGGACAAGCTCAGCAAGAGTGGCCTCTCGCTCTCCGGAGGACAACAGCAGCGCCTCTGCATTGCGCGGGCCATTGCCACGGAGCCTGAGGTTCTGCTGATGGACGAACCCTGCTCCGCACTGGACCCCATCGCCACCCGCAAGATCGAAGAGCTGATGCTTGAACTGCGCAAGCGTTTCACGATTGCGATCGTGACCCACAACCTCCAGCAAGCGCAGCGCGTCGCCGACTATACGGGCTTCCTTTACGTTGACACTACGCAGGGTGGACGCACCGGATACCTCGTTGAGTTCGGCGAGTCAAAGCAACTGTTTGGAGCTCCGATCCACAAGCATACGCAAGACTACATACGTGGGGAGTTCAGCTAGCGATTCAAGCGGAGGATTCCGATATCCGCATCTGCCGACTATGGCAGGTGCGGATATCGTCAACAAAATAGCTAATGCAAGCCGCGGCGACTCTGCGGCTTCTTTTATTTCTTCGGCGGAATCACCGGCACGAGCAGGTACGGCGTATGCTCTGGATCAATGTGCAGAGTAGTGCGCCCGCCGAAAATCTGCGGAGGGCGATCCCGTGGATCGTTATGCAGGAAGGAGCCGCAGCCGAGTAATTCATTCTTGAAATTGGACAGCTTCAGCCCAGTTGATTTTGCGTATTCATAATCCTTGCCACGAACGGAGAGCGCTACACGGTATCCCGCTGGAACCACGATACAAGTCGGCCAGATTTCAACATCGAGTTCGACCGGGGATCCGGGTTTCAGCGGCTGAATCTCATCGTGAGTGTGATACGGCCGGTAGGGTTCGGTCAGTACTGGATCGAGCTTCCGGTGCGATGCACGCAACCAGCCTTGGGCAATCGGCGTGTGCGGGTCGATTGCACCTTGAAATGTTATTTCGCGCAGGTCGGGTGTGAAGACCCGGAACACTAGGAACAGATCAGCATCGCTGGTAGACGAGGAAACGAACAGTTTGGCGGCCATCGGCCCCGTGATTTCCATTTGCTCTGGCAGCGGTTTGGAAACGAAGGTGAGACCGTCGCCCATCGCGTCAAATTCGAGGTTGGCCGAGCCCTTGACCGGGTCAGGCAACAATAGCTGCCGCGTTGGGTGAAGATAAAATTTGGTCCATTGGGTACGAGCAATCGGCCATTCATCTTCAAAACGCTCGACCAACCTATCAATATGGCGGACTTGCAGTTGCACCTTCGGCCGCTTATTCCAGCCGTTGTTCTCGCCTTTGAGGAAATGAGCGAAGAACTGTTTTTGTATATTGACACCATAGTCGGTATAGAAGTGCGTCCAGTGTTCCAGGTTATGCGCTTCGAGCCATTTTTGCGATGAAGCTGCCCTCACGAAGGCTTCGAAGTTCCCTCGTGGATGAAGACCCTGTCCGCCCCAGTTCGCCGTGGTCAGGAGAGGCGTGGTGATCTTGTCCCAAACTGCCGATCTGATCTTGTGATACTCATCGTCGAGCGGGTGGGAGAGAATTTCGTCACCATAGTCGCAACGATTGGCTGCCAGTTCTTTGTCAGACATGGTCACGTCGCCGCACACCAGTTCGTTGGTTACCGCGCTGCGAGGGCCACGTTCGCCTAACCCATACTGCACACCTTTAATCTGCATGTCGTACCAATTGGCATGGAAAGTGGACAGTATTCCCCCATGGTGCGTCGAATCGCGATACCAGTCTGCTTCCGCCTCCCATGCGCACATGGCCGCAAGATGGGGCGGCTGCTTTGACGCAACTGGCCATTCCAACTGCGCATAGTACGAGATTCCGTTTATGCCGACTTTACCGTTCGACCACGGCTGTACTGCTGCCCACTCGATACACTGACAACAGTCCTGAGTCTCGCGGGCGGAGAAGTGGTCGATATAACCGGGGGAGCGGCCGCAACCGCGCGAATCAACGCGAACGATGGCGTAGCCATCCGGCACCCATTTTTCAGGATCGACGACCTCCCAGTTCTGATACTTATTCGTCGAGCCGTAAGGAATGTCCGGATGATTGGTAACCATGGCATTCCAGGCGCTAGGATATCCTTCCTGGAAGGAAAGCCCTTTCGCGTATGGACCGTAAGTCAGTATTACCGGATAGCTTCCTGGCTCTATGGGACGGAATACATCGGCCTTGAGAACAAGTCCGTCATCCATCTTGATGGAGACATCCCAGTCGATCTGCATTCCATCGCGAATCTCACTGCGTGTACTGCTCCCGCTTGCTGGTGTGATGCCCGTAGCCATGGTTGGCTCCTCCTTATTAGCAGCGACATAGGTAAGGCTGCCATGCGAAAAGCACGGCAGCCTACCTAAGTTCCGAAGATCAACTTACTTGACAGTCCCGGCCAAAGCCGAACGTTCCGCAGCCGAAGACTGCAACTGCTGGTCGATTTCCTGCAGATCGCGACCCTTGGTCTCGGCTCCGACGAAGAGAAAGAACAACGCCGCCAGCAGATACCCGGCAGCAAGATAAGTGAACGACGGGACCAGTTTTTGAATCGAAGCAGCTGGGGTAACCGGATTACTGGAACCAACAATGAGAGCCAGTCCCCAGGGTCCAATCACCTTGCCTATACCGCCGAAACCGTAGGCCGATCCCATGCCGGTAGCACGCAGGGACGTCGGCCAGACCTCAGCCGAGTACGGCCCGAGCACAGCAAATATGCCATCGGCAAATGCGTAACCGATGACCATCAACAGCCAGAAGAGCGGGATTCCGAAAACAGTGCCGCTGTGCTGAGTGGCCATCAACACCAGCAGTACGGCCGCGGCTATGCCGGCGAGACCTCCCGTGAGTTTGCGGCCCATGATGTCGGAAAGCCAGGAGATCAAAAGCCTGCCGCAGAAGCCGCCGAGTCCCACCCAAATCATGAGGAACGCAGCCCGCTTTGGAGGCACTCCGAGTACCAGCACGAGCAGCGTAGGCGCCCATAGAGTTAAGCCATAGTAGCCCGTCTGAATGCCGAGGTTGGTGACCCATGAAGCGATCAAGCTTCGTGGATGACGAAAGAGAGCCGCAAACCCCGGTTTACTCGATGTCTCGGTAATACGTGCCGGAAGGGGCAGCGATTCAGGATCAACCTCCAGAGCCCAAGCCAGCGATTTGCGGGCTTCCTCCGGACGGCCTTGGTCGACCAGCCAGCGCGGTGATTCGGGAACCCACATCCGGATAAGAAACGTCAGCAGACCTGGGATCAGTCCCATTGCGAAGAGGCCTCTCCATCCCAGAACTGGCGCCAAGTAAGCTCCAAGTACGGCACCCAGCAGAAGGCCAATAGGAATTGATGCCGTGACTAAGCCACCAATTCGCCCTCGCTTAGAAGTGGGAACGAATTCCTGCACCAACGGCAGATCGACGCAATAGAGCCCGCCAACGCCGAAGCCCACAAGAAAGCGGAAGAAAGCGAGGTAGAACCAATTCCCCTGGGGGGTGAGCGCCAGAAAACCGGTGGCGATGGAAAAATTAACCACTGTCGCCATGAATATCTTGCGCCGCCCGATGGCATCAGCCATGCGTCCGTAAAAGAAGGCGCCAAAAATAGCTCCGATTCCGGCGGAGAGCAAAATTACGGCTGACTTCCCGAAGGTAAGGTGCCACGGACCGACGATGAACGCCAGCACGAAGCCCATAACGTAATAATCAAAAAACTCAAGCAGGTCGCCAATAATTGCGGCGGCGACAATGCGTTTCTGGTTACCAGTGATTTTCGTTTGGTTATTCAATACGTCGAACAAGCGACACCTCCCTCGGGTATCACATACGGCGGGGTTTTTGACCACACTCACCAGAGTTCAACGGAGCTGTAGAACTAATTGTCCAGGATAGCCACCGGACGCAAAGGCGACCCTGTCCCGCCCCTTATCTTCAAAGGCAGTGCGATGAAGGTGAAGCGCTTACCCACAAGTTTGTCCAGGTTGCAAAGGTTCTCAATGTGGGTGATTTGCCGTTCGGCACAAACCGTATGGCAGGGATAGCTCTTGTCGTACCACATATCGGGGCTCGCCGAGTCCACGCCGAAATTCACGCACCCCTGATCGATAATGAACTCCGTCCCCTCGCGGTCGAGTCCGGGATAGTCGGTCATGTATTCGGGCTTCCCGTAGAAATGCTCGAAGTGCCCAGTGTGGAAGAGAATGGTGTCGCCCTTTTCAATGTGCAGATTCCAGCGCTTGAGCTCCTGCTCGATTTTTGCCTTGCCGAATTGCGTCTTGATTGGAATATCGCTTACGTCCAGGCAGATGGCGGAGGTAATACAGTACTCAAGTGGAATCTTGTCGACAGGGGGCGCATCGGGCTTGCGCGAAAGATGGCTGATGGCATCGATGTGGGTCGGCCCGTGATCGCAGAACATGATTCCGCGAGTCTCGTAAGAGAAGCCCGTGCCCAAGGTCCTCTGGCACTCTTCGTGAGATACATGGGTCCAGACAACGGTTTTCAGGTGACCGGGATAAACTGGCATTCCCTGGTAGATTTCCTGACTCAAGTCAATGATTTGTCCCTTGAATAACATGTGAACTCCTTTCGGGTTGGAAAACACTAACGTTTCGTGCTCCTGTACAACGGCAGAAGTCAACGATTGACTGCGCGGGCAGCAAACGTACTGGGACAACCAAAATCCTCCGGAGCACCATGATCACGTTGTGCATCATGATGCTCCGAAAAACCTAACGCGACGGCTTACTATACTTGGTTCTTCACGGTACAAGCTCAACCTCTAACGAGCCGTCCATCCACCATCCACGGCAAGCACATGCCCGGTGGCCAGGTCAGACGCAGACGAGGCCAGATAGAGCACAGCTCCAGCGACGTCGGATGGCTTGCCAAGACGACCGAGCAGGACGTTGTCCAAGCAGTAGCGCTTGAACTCTTCGTCCTTGAACATCGGCTCGGTGAACTTGGTTTCCACGAACGTTGGGGCCACCGCGTTGACGTTGATGTTGTAAGGCGCCCACTCCACCGCAAGCAACTTGGTCACCATGTTGACTGCGCCCTTGCTGGCGCAGTAAGCAGCCCGCCGCGGGATGCCTACCGTGCCGGTCTGCGATGACATGTTAATGATCTTGCCGCTCTTCTGCTTGATCATTACCTTTCCCACCGCCTGACAGCAGAAGAAGAGAGCTTTGAGGTTGATGTCCAGTATCTTGTCCCAAGCCTCTTCGGTGACATCAACAGCCATCTGCTGGATGTTGATACCGGCACAGTTCACGAGAATATCGAGGTGCCCGAAGGTGGCAGCAGCCTTATCGGCCATCGACTGAATCTCGGATACCTTGGTGAGATCGGCCTCGATGGTCAGCGCACGGCGTCCTGTTTCCTCGATTGCTTTCTTCGCCGTTCCAAGCTCGTCGTGCAAGCGGTCCACCAGAACGATGTCCGCGCCGTAAGAAGCAAGTGTTTCGGCAACTGCAAAGCCGATCCCACGTGCCGATCCGGTCACCACGGCGACCTTGCCCGTGAGATCGAAAGTTGGAATGTTCGCTTTCATCGGGTCACCCCGGTCGCGGAAGCCTTAATTAACTTTCCGTATTTTTCTTTTCTTACTTTGCACGAGATGCCATGGGCGAGCATGTTTTCGTAGTTGCAAGCCCGTTCGCAAACATCGGCAATCTTGTAAGAAGCTTCCTTGGTGGCATACTGGTAAGTTACGGTCTTGACGAACTTCCCGACCGACAATCCGCCGGTATAGCGAGAGGCCCGCATGGTGGGCAGCACGTGGTTGGTGCCAATCGTCTTGTCGCCATAAGCCACGGTCGTTTCTTCGCCCAGAAATACTGAGCCATAGTTTTTGCAATGGTCGAGGTAATACTTCCAATCCTTGGTCTGCACTTCCAAATGCTCCGGTGCCCACTGGTCGCTAACCTTTACGGCCTCCTCGGGAGAATCGACGATCACGACGTCTCCGTTGTCGCGCCAAGCGACGCTGGCAATCTCGCGGGTTGGAAGATCGATCAACTGCCTGTCCACTTCCTTCATCACTTCGAGTGCGGTCTTTTTCGAAAGCGAGACCAGGCACTGCCGCGCATTAGGATCGTGCTCAGCTTGGCCGAGCAAATCGGCGGCCACGATGAGTGGATCGGCGGTCTCGTCGACGATGACCAGAATCTCGGTCGGTCCAGCCAACAGGTCGATGCCAGCGGCGCCGAACAATTGTTTCTTGGCTTCGGCAACATACTTGTTACCTGCGCCGACCACCATGTCAACCGGTCCAAGGCCTTCCATGCCGAACGCCATGGCGGCCAAGGCATGAACTCCACCCATGCAATAGATTTCATCGGCGCCGCCAGCGACCATGGAGTAAAGCGTGGCAGGCCACATACCCTGTCCCTTAACCGGAGGCGAGCAGGAGACAACCCGCGAGACGCCTGCTACCTTTGGCGTGATCACGGTCATGTGGGCCGAGGCCAGCATCGGGTAGCGGCCGCCGGGAACATAAGCCCCGCTCGAAGCAACGGGAATGATCTTTTGGCCAAGATGCACGCCTGGATAAGTTTCAGCCTCGAAGCCCACCAAACGCTTCATCTGCTCTTGGGCAAAGTTCCTAATCTGCGCCTGGCAGAAATCGATGTCTTCAACCTCCGACACCGGCAGTTGCTTCTTGGCTGCACGGATATCGTCTTGGGAAATCTTGAAGCTCTTTGGCTCCCAATGGTCGAATGTTTTGGAGTAGTGTCGGACTGCCGACTCGCCTTCTTTCTTGATTTTGCTCAGGATCTCCCGCACGGTGTCCTGTACGGCTCGGATATCCTCTTCTGGTTTTTCGATTGCCTTCTTTAGATATTCCGCCACTGAAAACCTCCTCTAGATTGAAACCTTAAAAATTAAATAGCTGTTTTTGGCACCGTCATCTTCTTGCTGCCGCAAGACCTTCTGATAATCACCTCGGGCTGCAAGACAATCTGCCTGGCCAACTGTCGCTTGCCCTCGATTCTTTCAACCAAGCAATCGACAGCAAGTGCACCCATTTCATATTTCTTCTGGCTGATCGTGGTGATCTCAACACCGCGCAGCGAAGTCGCTTCGATGTCGTCAAAACCCACAAGGGCAACATCGGCTGGGATACGCAACCCAGAATCAAGAATCGCTTCCCTGACACCCAATGCCATGTAATCGTTCTCAGCAAAGATTGCCGTTGGTGGCGAACGCAAAGCCAGTAGTTCGCGGGTCATGCGGTACGCGTCCTGCTTTGAATAACCGCATTCCCGGATCAACTCGGGCCTTACCGGCAAACCGTGCTCAACGAGCGCCTCGCGAGCCCCCTGCGTTCTTTCTACCGCTGTGGAAGTGTCAAGCGACCCAGTGACGATTGCGATCGAGCGGTGTCCCAGCCCGTACAGATGCTCAATGGCCATGCGTCCGCCGATAACATTGTCCATGACTACGCAGTCGATCTTCTTTTCCAGCCTGCGATTGTGGATCCTGCGGTTCACCAGGACAAAGGGAAAGCCATCGGTCACCAGGGGAGTAATGTGCGGATCGTTTACCAATACAGAGGCAAAGACGATGCCATCGACACCCTTGCTGCGTAACTCGCCGATGATGTCATTCTGACGATTCGCATCGTAATCCGTGCTGCATAGGATGATGTTGTATTTCAACTCCATCGCCTTGTCTTCTATTCCTTTTGCCAATTCCGGATAGAAGGGGTTCAGGATGTTGGTGATCACAAGCCCGAGAGTTCCACTGCGCTCGGTCTTCAGGGTACGCGCCGCGTGATTCGGCAGGTAATGCAGCTTCTTCGCGACAGCAACGATCTTTTTCTTGGTAGCCACACCGATTCTGGGATGATCCCTCAATGCCATTGAGACGGCCGTAGCCGAAACACCGGCGAGTTGGGCGATATCCTTAACCGTTGGCTTTCTGGACATGTGTTATCTACTCTGCTTTATCGTTACAGCAATGTGAACGTTGAAGAATTTTTCACTACCCAGTCGAAGCTGTCAAGTAAAAACTGCGAATGATTTCTCTGGCGTTGCTCAACTCAGGCTCGCAGCAACGCCCTTCACGACTCAGGAGGTCTGTGGCGTTTATCTCACTCTGGGCGTGTGGGCGGAGCACAAAAAACCTCGCGCGGGAACGCGAGGTCTGCGTTGCAGGATAAGGAACTTAGAAGAATCGGTAGGTGAAACCCATATTGACAATGGGGTAGACGCGGAAGGGCGCGATGTCATTGTTGACTTTTGCGCGCTGGGCGGTGAGGTGCGTCTGGAAGTCAGAATACGTGCTTACAGGCTGGCAGGTTGCTGGGTCCGTGGTTGCACAGGCACTGCCGGCCATAGCGATGTTGAAGGCGGGTGTGCCGGCGAAGGCGGCGCCGATCTCCACGGGGAAGGCGAGGCGGCGGCCGCTGCGCGGAATAACGTTGCCCCAGCCAAAAGTTGCGAGGGGTGCGTACTTGTTGGGGTAGGCGACGGTCGCGCTGCCGTGCAGAGGATCGGCGGCGCTGCTGTAGTAGTCCACGTCATTCAGGGTGATGGTTTGGCCCGCGGGGACGGTCGCGGCGGCGTTAACGTTGAACTGGTTGTAGGCGGCAAATCCGGCACTGAGACGGAAGGCTCCGGTCCAGGGAAAGAAATCGTATGTAGCGGAGTAGTTGCGCAAGCGGAGATTGGCGTTATAGCTGACGCCATCCTGGCTTAAAGTCTGCGAGTAATTGAAGAAATTTCCGTCCACGCGGAGATTTGTACGGCGGGAGATGGTGGTTGCCACCTCGACTCCGGCACCTTGGGTTCCACCCGTTACGCCCACGGCAAAGTGTCGAAAGGGGCGCGTAGAAAGCTGCGATTCGTGGTATGGCTTGGACTCCTCGATGACGGCTGCAGAATCGCTGGAGTAAGCGGTCTGCAGAACAAAGAACAACACGAAAGAGAGACCGGCGAAGTAGAGACAACGGGATCTCCGCGGCAGATTGGGGGTGCAATCCATTGAGACATTCCTTGCTTTGGGCGCAGATGCGCGCTGCAATTGATGAAATTGAACTTTGGTGGAAACCTCGTCCAGTATAGGTTTAATCGGCAGCAGTGGCTGAAAACTTTAAGGGAGGGTGGTTACCGGAGTGGGGGGAACTGATCCAGCACCTAAGGGTCTACGACAGAACGCCCAGCCGTAACTGGGCGTCTGACAAACCAATGCTTTTACTGTCCGCTGCCCTTTAAAATCTGGTCAGCCAGGTAGTTTTCGATCGACGCACCGTTGTGCAGAGACTCGTAGTACGCACTCTTCAACAGCTGCTCTCGACGATCGCGCAGTTGTTCGCGGATCGCCTGTTGCACCCGAGGATCATTCAGTTCGCGCTGTCCTGCCGGCTCCCTCGAGATCAACTTGATGATGCGGTAGCCGAAGAGCTGCCGCGCTCCCTCGTCCGCTGCGGGCAATGGTGGAGTGAATTGTCCTGGTTTCAGCCGACTGATTGCGTCATAGGCTTGCTTATCGCGCTTTAGAGCGTCCTCCGGGACAAAGCCCAGATCGCCGCCTGTTGCTGAGGTGTCTGGGTGCTCGCTGTAGTTCATCGCCAATGTCGCGAAGTCATCGCCACTTTCCAGACGGTTCAGCAGCATGGAAATTTTTTTCTTTGCCTCGGCCTCGTTCTGCGCCTTGTCGTTCTTCAGGTTTCGAACTTGCGGACTCGGCTGCGTCGTCACCAGTATCTGCGCCAGATGATATTGCGGCAGTATCAGGTTGAACTCCGACTTGTGCTGGTTGTAGTAGTTGGAGATGTCGCTGTCGCTGATGATGATCTTCGACGTGATCTCTTTGTTCAGCACCTTCTCAACTGTGATTGAGCGCCGCAGATCACGCTTAAAATCCTCCAGCGTAATGCCGCGTTCCTTCAGCCGCTGGTCAAACTCTTCTTTCGTAAACGGGGCGCGAATTTCACTCAGCTTGCTGTCCACTTCCTCGTCCGTCGCCAGCAATCCCAGTTTCTCCGCTCGTTGCGCCAGGATTTCGTTCTCAATCAGTTCGCGCAGAATGCTCAACCGCAAACTCTGTGCCTGCTCGGCCGAAGGTACCTGCTGTCCCTCAGTTTGATTGCGATAATATTTTTCGACTTCAGCACGCAGAATCTTGCGCCCATTCACCCGGGCCATCACGTCTCCGCCGCCACGCTGCCCCTTGCATGCTGCCCCTGCCAACAGGCCCAGCGCGCACAATCCCAGCAACGCCGCACCCCATATGTTCATCTTGCGAGTCAAATCGAAATCCTCCAGCTCTGTGTATCCTACTGCCCGGGCGCGCTTGTCGCGACCTTCGCGGGAGCCTCTACGCCGACGCTCTTCAGTTCCCTGTCCAGCACCAGTCTCAGCTCTTCTTCAGGCAGTGCGCCGTCCATCTTCATGCCATTGATAAACAACGCCGGAGTCGCCTCCACTCCCAATCCATCGGCCTCCTTGATACTGGCCTCCAAGTCGGTTTTTGACTGCGCCTTGACACAACTCTCCAGTACCGCCGCATCCGCCGAGTGCCGCTTTCCCATGTCCAGCGTGATCCGGTCCACCTCAGCCTGCTGCACATTAAGTGGACGCTTCTCGCCCTGAATCTCTCGTCCATTGGAGTGCACGTAATCAGCAAAGTCCCAATAGGCGCCCGGGCTCTGTTTGGCCAGGCATCCAGAGTCAATTGCCGCCCGCTCCGCCCACGGATGAATTTCAACCAGCGGGAAATCCTTGTACACGACCTTAATCCGGTCGCCATAGATCTTCAGCACATCATTGAGCGTCTGGTGCATGCGCGAGCAGTATGGGCACTGGAAGTCGTCATAGACCACCACCGTGAGTTTGGCGTCCGTGTTGCCGCGCACCGGACGACCCGCCAGATTAATCTTCGCCATCACTTCCGCTTGCGGATCGCGGGTCAAATCCATCTTCAACACTGAGAGCAGCGTCTTGCCGTCTTTGCTTAGCAGCAGCTCTCTTGTCTGTGTCTGCCCGCCGTAGCTCAAGGTCGCTACCACTTTGTCGTAGCCCGCAAACTCCTCGCTTGGCTTCCGTTCGCCCGCTGTCACATCAATATATGGAGGCAGTTTAAAGGTCGCGCGAACCTGCTTCTCAATGCTGCGATTCAGCTCAGCACTGCCCGGAGCTGGACTTTGCGCCCGGCATCCAATCGCCAGTAACATCAAACACAGAAACAAACGGCGCATACACCACTCCCCAACCCGTTTCGGATTGTTTTTCATAGGCTTATGAATTATCTCATGCGCCCAGCTTGAGGACACAAAGGGCAGGTGGCGCCGCTCCAATTAGCAAGGCCGCGTGCAAGCGGCACAAACCTAAGTATCTCCTCAACTTCGAGTCGTGGAATTTTCAGGCTATTGTCTTATTGCGGGCGATGATCTGATCTCTTGTGAGGGCAAATTCGCCCAGCGTTGTGGCTGGATAGAACATCATCCCAGGCTCTCCACCTTCAGCACCGCGTTCATTGAGCCCGAGCGGAATCCTTCCACGTCCAGCGCCACGAACTTAAACCCGCACGCTTTGATCTCCGCGCTCATCCGAGCAAACATCTCCAGCGTCAGCGCCCGCTCCAGCTCCTCGCGCGCAATCTCAATCCGCGCGACATCGCCGTGGTGGCGTAGCCGGAATTGCCGGAAGCCCATCGCCCGCAATGCGTCTTCGCCGCGCTCCACCTGCTCCAGAGCCTCCCGCGTAACTTTGCGTCCGTACTCAATCCGCGATGACAGGCAGGCCGACGCCGGCTTGTCCCACACCCGCAGTCCCGCCTCGGCGGCCAGTGCGCGAACATCCGCCTTTGTCACTCCTGCTTCTAGCAGCGGAGCTGCCACCCCGTGCTGCTGCGCTGCTTTCTGTCCCGGACGCCAATCGCCTTGGTCGTCTACATTCACTCCGTAGGCCACCGCCGCCCAGCCCTTCTCCGAAGCAAACTGCTCCATCACTCCGAACAGCTCGTCCTTGCAGTGGAAGCAGCGCATTGCATCGTTGCGCTGATACTCCTCATTCTCGAGCTCATCGGTGCGCACAATCTCCAGCGGAATTCCGCACTCCTCGGCGAACTGCACCGCGTCACGCATTTGCGCCCGCGCCAGCGAAGGCGAATCTGCCAGCACTGCTAACATCTCTTTGCCCAGCACCTGATGCGCCACCCATGCCAGGTACGCCGAATCCACACCCCCCGAATACGCCACCAGCACCCGCCCCAGTTGACGCAGTCTCGCATTCAGCCGCTCACGCTTGGCTGCCAGCTCCGTTCCCGAACTTACCTCTCTCAAATCCGCCATACATCTATTGTAACGTCCGTTACGCTTTCCAGATTCCCATCCGCTAAGGCCGAAGCGTCTTTCGTTTGTATGCCTGCCATTCCAGTTTATTCAACGATGGCCAGCAGGTCTCCGGCGTTGACGGCGAAGGATTCTTGAACAGCGATTTTGGTAACCTTGCCCTTCTTCGTGGCCTTAATCTCGTTTTGCATTTTCATGGCTTCGAGAACAACCAGACCCTGACCGGCTTCGACCTCATCGCCTTCAGCGGCAATCACTCGAACGATCTTTCCGGGCATGGGGGCCAGGATTTTGGCGGGGCCAGCTTCGGCTCCGGCAGCCCGACGGCTACGCAACGAGCGCGGGTCACGAACTTCGGCGGAGAAGCGCTCAGAGCCGATGATAATGTGCGTTTCGCCAAGGAGCGAATACTCGCGCTTGGCTTCGTAATTGCGGCCTTCGTGGATGATGGAGAGTACGTCGCGCGCGGTCATGGCAGCATCCAGAAAAAAGGGCTCCCCATCGACCTTGCATTCGTAACCCTTTTCAGCGCGCTCAAGCTCAACCTGGTGCAAATGGCCATCAATCAGGACCTCGTACTTCATCGTCCCACCCCCTCGTTGCGTGCAGCAGACTTCCAGCCGCCGGACTTCGAGGTGCCGTTCCCAGCAACGACGGTGCGCGGCGTAGCGGCATGCAAGCCGTCATGATTGCCGGCGGGCTGAGAGCCGGGCGGTGGTTGCTGAGCAAAGATGGCAGCGGCGAGAGCAACAATCGGAACACGGCGCGTGGTGCGCGCATCAGTGACCGGCGGCTGTTGCAATAGGCGATCGAGAAAGCCGGTGTCGATGCGTCCCGCCTGGAAGTCCGGATCAAGAAGAATGCGGCGGAAGAGCGAAATGTTGGTCTTAATGCCGCCGATGAAGTACTCGACAAGAGCACGTCGCAGGCGGTTGATGACCTGCTGGCGATTCTCTCCAAAGCCGATGAGTTTGGCGAGCAGAGGATCATAGTCCAGGGGTACGACCCATCCCTCATACATGCCGCTATCGCGCCGGATGCCAGGACCGGAAGGTGAGATGATGCGGGTAATGCGTCCGGGTGAGGGAAAGAAGTTATTGTCGGGATCTTCGGCGTAAACGCGTAGCTCCATGGCGTGCCCGCGCACCGTGATGTCTCCCTGTTTGAAGGGTAGCTGCTCGCCTGCGGCGACGCGAATCTGGAGTTGCACGAGATCAATTCCGGTGACCATCTCGGTGACCGGGTGCTCCACCTGGAGACGGGTGTTCATTTCGAGGAAATAGAAGTTCTTGTGGGCGTCAACGAGGAACTCGACGGTGCCGGCGTTGTAGTAATTGGCGGCCTTGCCGACCTGGACGGCAACTTCGCCCATGCGGCGGCGCATGTCGGAATCAACGAAAGAGCAGGGAGCTTCTTCAAGGACTTTCTGGTGGCGTCGCTGCACGCTGCACTCACGCTCAGCGAAGTAGACAACGTTGCCATGGGTGTCGCCGAAGATTTGCATCTCGACATGGCGCGGGTTTTCGATGAACTTCTCGATGTAGACCTCGGAGTCGCCGAATGAGCGAAGGGCCTCGCTCTGCGTAGTTTCGAGGGCGGAAGCGAGATCCTTTGAGGTGGCGACCATGCGCATTCCCTTGCCGCCACCGCCTGCGGCAGCCTTGAGCATCACCGGATAACCGATGGATTCGGCAACGGCCAGGGCCTCGGCGGCGCTCCTGAGGCCGCTGTCCGTGCCAGGGACGAAGGGAACATCGGCCTTCTTCATATGCTGGCGCGCTCTGGTCTTGGAGCCCATCATTTCCATGGATTCCGGGGAGGGACCGATGAAGACAATTCCAGCTTCGCGGCAGGCACGGGCAAAGTTTGCATTCTCGGAAAGGAATCCGTACCCGGGATGAATGGCTTCGGCGCCACTGCGGCGCGCAGCTTCGAGAATTTTAGGGATGTTCAGGTAGGACTCTGAAGCCTGAGCAGGACCGAGATGTTCACAGAAATCTGCCTTGCGAACGTGGAGGGATCGGCGATCCACATCGGAATAGACAGCAACCGACTCAATGCCCATCTCGCGACAGGCGCGAATAACACGAACCGCAATCTCGCCGCGGTTGGCGATGAGGATTCTTTTGAACATCAGACGCGTTTCCTTATGGCGGACGAGGTTGGCCCCAAGTGGCATGGATATTATCAAAAACCAAGGGGAGAGTGGAATAAAGAAGATAGAGCGGAGAAGAAAGACTAACTCCCGCCCGCGTACATATCGGGTCATACAAGGATCGGCAGCTACTCCCCTGCGAGACGCTGGGGCGCTTGCCGGTCGGAACATTCCACTGCCTTTTCCCGCAAAAGTGGAACTTTGGAGAGATGCATTTTATTGGTGAGAGATAGAAAACGCGGATACTGGTTCAGAGGAGCAAAAAGCTGATCAAACGGGATTGTCAGCAGCCAAATTGGGCGGTCCTCATACGCCTCCTGCAACCATTCAAGACTCTCATCGAGATCATTCAATCCCAGGCAGACGAGTGCAATCCCGTATGCGAAGCAATTTGCATGAACGGAAACGTTGCGTTTTAGATCAGCCAATATCGCCCTTGCCTGGCCCTCGTAGCCGGAGATCGCGTACGCGTAGCCGAGGGCGCCCATGATGGTTGGATGGTTAGGATAAGCTTGGGCCGCGGCACTGAGTTCGCGCACTGCATCCTCAAGCCTTCCGAGCACAAGACTGATAAGCCCAACTACCACGCGAATGCCGGCCGAGTCACAGCCATTTGCTCTTGCTAACTCTGCGTCTGAAAGAGCGCGATCATAATTTCCTATCCGGTATTGCAGGTGGATGATTCCATAATTGAGCGATGGGGAGAGTGGATCCGCTGTCAACGCGCGCTTCAGCAGAATCTCAGCTTCATCGAATTCATGCCTCATGCAACAGATACTGGCCAAGCCGATACAAGCGAAGGAAAAGCTGGATCGATCGGATTGAAATGCCAGGACCTCCCGAAATTGTGCTTCGGAGTCGTCCCAGGCGTAGTCCTCCCACATTCGCACCCACGCTCGCGCACACAAGGCGTGGGGTTGGGTTGGGTCGTACCGGAGCGCTTTCTCGATGGCCTTCCTTGTGCTGGGAAACACACGTGAGGGCCGCACCACATCGTTGAGGGACGCACTAACATCGGCGCATGCAAGGATTCCATATGCCTCTGCATCCTGCGGGTTTAAAGCAATTGCCGACTGGCAAAACTCCACAATTCGGTCAAGGTTCTTCTCTGACCGGCACTCCCATAGTTCCCGGGCTTGGGATATTGGCGCAGCCCGCGGGGAAACCTCAAGAGCGGGCATCTGATCCGCGGAGTTCACTAGCCATGCATTTAATTCAGCAGCGTACGCAAAAACAGAGCCCCGGCCTGGCCCCTGTATCTGATGGACCGGCAGATGGCGCATGCTTTGCCAACGTTGGACAGTGCGTTCACTCCGCTGCAGGTACTCCGCAATGCGCTTCCATGAATCCAGACGAACATTCTCCATACGCACCCATACATGTCTTTCTGTTGAGTCCTGATGTGAGAAAGCTTGCAACGCTCTTTTCAAGTGAATGATTACACCAGAGGATTATACGGCGTCCAGTGACACGGAAAAAGAGAGTTCCTGTCGTGACATGTCGCAATATGTCGTTTGTCGATCTGAGTGTGAGCACTTACAGTGTTACGGAAGGACAAGGCCAGTTTCTAAACCGACTAATGTCCCACAGTTCCTGCGGACCATTGTTGGTCTCAGCTGAAAGCGAGTTGCTAAGTAAGCTGGGCAGAGCTATGGCCCAAAATAGCTCGGAGCTGTGAGGCGTAAGAGAAAATCCCCCAGGCTGGCAGCTTAAGGATTTTCCCCATGGGTGCGGCAGTAACGGTGCATTGGTTTTGAGTGAGGTCGGAATGCAAATAGATGATTGCTTCCAAACGTTGCCAGCGACCGACCCGCAATGGTATGCGATCTTCACCATGCCGCGACATGAGAAGTTCGTGGCCAAAAGCTTCGAACAGAGACAGATTGAATGCTTCCTGCCTGTCTATGAAAAGCTGAGCTCCTGGAAGAATCGTCAGCGTGTCAATGTAATGCTTCCGCTGTTTCCTCGATACATATTTGCCTGGATTGATCGGCCACAGCGTCTACAGGTGCTGCAAACTTCGGGAGTCATCCGAATCGTCGGTGCTGGCTCGTCGCCCACCCCGCTACCCGATGCAGAGATAGAGTTCTTGCGCACAGCGGCCGACAGGAAAAGAGTCGAGCCGTATCCGGACCTTGTAGTCGGAAACCGCGTGTGTGTGAAGAGGGGACCAATGGCAGGCATAGAAGGCGTGCTGGTCCGAAAGCAGAATGGGACCCGGTTCATCCTCACGCTGCAGCTGATACAGCAAAGTGTGTCCATTGAGATTGGGGCCGAAGACTTGGAAACGCTGCAATCGTAACTAATCCGATCCCGAGTGCTTTCGATTGCCTGCTTGCAACCCTCTATCCGTCATGTTGGCATGCATGAAAAGTTATGCTGCTTCCTCCGTCGCACAGTCTTCCTTAACACTTTGCAGAATGAAACGACGGCTCGTGGCACCGCGACTCCCGTACGTTTGAAATCTGGAACACGATCATTCCACTTGGATAGGAAATTAATGACAACTCTTCGAAGGCAAGACTCCGTGCTCCGAAGCAGAATTGTTGAAGCCGCCGCCAAGATGTTTTCACAGCAGGGCTATCACGCAACCAGCACACGCGCGATTGCGATGCTCGCTCACGTCAACGAAAATACCCTGTTCCGGCACTTCATTTGCAAGGAAGACCTCTTCTGGTTATCTCTTCGGTCGCGGCTCGCAGACTTCAAGGCAACGAAGGAGTTTCAACTGGCCTTGGACGAAAGTTCGGGCCCCGAGATATTAGTTCCCCAGATCTTAGAGCTGCTGGTGAATGCGGTTGAATCCCATCCTGAAATGATCCGTCTGATCTCGATTGCCTGGCTGGAGTTAAACGACAAAGCAGATCGCATCTTCCAGGAGTTCTTGACCCCGATTGTTTCTCTGATCCTCCATTCTTTGACCAGCTGCGTGAGAAGCAAGAAGCTGCGTGAGGTGGATCCGATGATTCTAACGGCGGCCATTGGCGCCAGTGTGCTGGCACACACTGGCGTGTTTAGGGTACTCAATGGCAGCACCCCGCGCTTTGCTGACAGCAAGCAAGCAATTGCCGCGTACAGCGATTTTTGGTTGGCGATTCTGACGCGAAACATCGATGAACCTGCTTGGGATTCCGGTCCAGTCCAGCTTTCCTCCCGTGCTAGAGGTGAATCGTAAGCTCACTCGGAACAGCACGTCTTCGCTGAAACAGAACAATTCCTACGATATCAAGGACAGAGACAGAGAATGAGCAACCAGGTAATTCATAGCCTCAGGAGTTCTGCTGCCCAGTCGCGCTGGGGACGAGTATTGAATGTGCTTTTGATGGGAGCGATCGTCCTCCTACTCTGCGGATTTCTCGCTGCCCAGGACCTCGCTTCCCAGGATGATGACTCCTGGGTGCCAGATCAACGGTCTCAACAGTCTCTGCGGTCTCCACAGTTTCAACAATCTCAAGAGTCGATGTCCGCGGAGCAGATCATCGCAATTCTGCAGCAAGATCCGGGAGCACTGACAGCGGTCAAGAACACGGCTGCCCAACGGCTGTCGGTGGACCCTAATTCGATTTCCGATGAAGATATCTTCGAACAGATTCGGCAGAATACAAGTCTTCGCGATCAGGCTGCCCAGGAACTGACTAAGCGCGGCTACAGTATTGACACGGGGACACAGGGCGAAGAGTCCCGGACACAGCGTCCGGACTATCAGAGTGAGCTACGAACGGGATCGCAGACGCAGCGTCCCGACCGTCAGAACGCAGACTCCCAGACAGGATTTCAGACGCAGCGTCCAGAGCCTGAGGATGCAGAATCCCAGACAGAATTCCAGACACAACGCTCAGAGCCACGAAGTGCGGAGTCACGTGCAGAGAGTAGAAAATCCGGAAGCACACCGCTCGCAAGGAAGAGCACTGTCCCGGTTCAGCGGCCTTTGAATCCCCAGGCTAGGCCGGACGATGAACCAAACATGCCGCATGGCATTAGCCGGAAGACACCTTATGGTGAGCTGCCCTCGCTCAAGGACCTGTACTCTCAGCTTCCGGCTTCTGAGATTAAGCTGAAGCGCTTTGGCAGCGATACGTTTCGACTCAGCACTGGGAACTTGAACACATTGCCCATGGACCTTCCAGTGGGCCCCGAATACGTTCTTGGCCCGGGAGACGGCCTTGTGTTGAATCTGTGGGGCGGACGTTCTGACCGGTTGAACCGAACGATCGACCGTCAGGGGCAGATCGCGCTGCCGATGGTGGGCCCGATTGCCATTGCAGGCCTCACCATCGCAGAAGCACAGACCGCGATACAGAAGGCCTTGGCAACACAGTTTCAGGGAGAACACGTTGAGATCTCCACCGGCCGGCTGCGCACAGTGCGGGTGTACGTGGTTGGAGACGTCCAGCGCCCTGGCGCCTATGATGTCAGTTCGCTGTCGACGCCGCTAAACGCCCTACACGAAGCCGGTGGCCCGACCAGCCGCGGTTCTATGCGTACCGTGCGGCAGTACCGCGGCAATCAACTGGTAGGGGAAGTGGATCTTTATGACCTTCTGTTGCGCGGCGTTCGCTCAAACACCGACCGCCTGCTTCCCGGCGATACGATCCTGGTACCGCCTGTCGGACCGCAGGTTACCGTCAGCGGAATGGTTCGCCGCCCAGCCATCTATGAACTGAAAGGGGAGCAGAGCCTGAATGATGTCCTCGATCTTGCCGGTGGCGTACTGGTCTCTGCCAGCATGAACCGAATCAATATTGAGCGTATCGACGCCCATCAGAGACGAACAATGTTGAGCGTGAACCTCCCGGACGACAAGGATGGCCTTGCGAAGAAGCTGGCGGCTTGCCGGGTACAGGACGGAGATCGCGTGCTGGTGTCACCGATTCTGCCCTACAACGAGCAGGCGGTCTACCTTGAGGGGCATGTCTTTCGTCCAGGCAAGTATGCGTATCAGGATGGAATGACAGTTAACGATTTGCTCCATTCCTACCAGGATGTAATGCCAGAACCGGCGAGTCACGCCGAGATCATCCGTCTGCAGCCACCAGACTTCCGGCCCGAAACCATTAGCTTCGACTTATCCGACCTCCTTACTGGTGACGATCCAATTCTCCTCAAGGCGTTTGATGTAATCCGCGTGTTCAGCCGGTATGAGATCGATTCCCCCCAAGTCAGCATTCGAGGGGAGGTGCTTCGCCCCGGTAAATATCCGCTCTCTAAGGGGATGACCGCGGCGGCTCTGGTGCGTATGGCGGGCGGCTTCCGGAGAAGTGCATATCGGGAGCAAGCTGATCTCTCCAGCTATGTTGTGCAGGACGGACAGAACGTTTTGACCATGAATAGTGTCGTCGCCATCGATAAGGCTCTAGAAGGAGACAAGAGTGCCGATGCGGTGCTTAAGCCCGGCGACGTGCTCGGCATCCGGCAGTTAACCGGATGGCAGGATATTGGCGCCTCAATCACCATCCGGGGCGAGGTCAAGTATGCCGGAACTTACGGCATAAGTGAGGGTGAGCGCCTCAGTTCCATTCTGAGGCGGGCAGGCGGTTTCCGCGAGGGTGCATATCCTGCAGGCGCGGTTTTCGATCGCATCCAGGTTCGCGAGCTGGGAGAAAAAAGCCGCCAGGAGATGATTCGTCGCCTTGAGACAACGTCGCTCAACGCCAAAGCGGACTCGGCGCAAGAACAGGTCAGTTTGCAGCAGTCTCTGACGCAGCAACAGCAGCAAGTTTTGACAACGCTGCGCACTCATCCTGCCAGCGGCCGGCTGGTGCTCAAGATCTCCGCGGACATCAAGCAATGGCAGAATACGCCAGCCGATATCGAGGTGCGCGCCGGCGACACCCTGTTCATCCCGAAGCGCCCGGACTTTGTGATGGTGATGGGACAGGTATACAGCCCAACCGCGATCAGCTATGTTCCGGGAAAAGATGCGGAATGGTATTTACGCCAGGCAGGAGGTGTGGCGCAGGACGGCAAGAAGAAGGCTATTTTCGTGGTTCGGGCGAACGGTTCCGTAGTAGGCCACGGGGGAGGGTGGACCGGCAATAGCGTAATGAGTCTTCGTATGCAACCGGGTGATTCCGTGGTGGTTCCGGAGAAAATCTATGGCGGCTCCCAGGTGTGGAAAAACGTGATGAGTACCGCACAAGTCATGGCGTCGGTGGCGCTCGTCGGCGTTGCTGCGGGGGCTTTCTGATAACTGCGGACGAAGCAAGAATAAGTTGCGTTCTATCTACAGCGTAATCATGAGCGAGGAACATAACTTGACTACATTGAAATCTGAGGCTAGAGGTCTAGCTGATTTTGAATACGAAGAAGATGAGCAGCAAGGCAAGCCTTTACACGTTCATATTTCCTTCCTATTGAGCAAATGCACTCTGCTCTGGGCGAAGCGGTGGCTGCTCTTCTTTTCCACCGTTGGCGTTATGCTTGCGACACTGCTGCTGATGTTCCTGATTCCTAACCAGTACAAGGCGATTGCCTACCTGAACCCTCCAGACCTCAACCCCACCTCGGGCCTGTCTCTGCTGATTGGAATGAAGGGCGGCATCTCGGCGGGCCTTAGCTCCTCGATGGGAGACATGTTTGGGCTAAAGAGTCCCGGACAGACTTATATACGCCGAATGCAGAGCCGTCCAGTACAGGACGCAATGATTCGACGCTTCCGTCTGCAGCAGGCCTATAAGACAAAGAGGATCGAGGACACCCGGAAGGCGCTTGCGGCAAATTCCGAGTTCTCAGAAGAGAAGAAGAGCGGTGTGATCGAAGTTGCAGTGCTGGACAAAGATCCGAATCGCGCGGCGCAGATGGCAAATGCGTATCCGGAGGAACTGGGACGCCTTACGGTGGAGTTGAACGCGCAGGCTGGTCGTCTCGAGCGCGAGTACTTTGAATCACAACTGCTTAAAGCAAAAAGCGATTTCAGGCACGCAAGCGAAGAGCTCAGTAAATATGGGGGGAAAAATGGTGCACTGAACGTTGAAGACGAGGGCAAAGAACTGGCCGGAGCTGTCGCGGCGATTGAAGGCCCATTAATCGCCGCAAAGTCTGAGTTAAAGGGATTGCAGCAAATCTATACTGATAAGAATCCACAGGTTCAGCAGGTCAAGGCGAGAGTTGATGAATTGACTCGGCAGTTGGCGCAAGTAATCAGCGGAAGTCAGTCTGTAACCCTGAAAGGCGCGACAAAAGATCCACCATCCTCATCAGACCCAAGCGTTAGACGCATGTGGGGACTTACTCCATCTTATCTGAGCTTGTATGGAGAGATGAAGATACAAGAAGCGGTAGTCCAGACGCTGGCGGAGCAGTATGAAATCTCGAAACTGCAAGAAACTCGCCGTATTAGCGATATTCAGGTTATGGATCCGGCTCAACCCCCGGAAAGAAAATTCACACCTCACCGCGCGACTGTATCGTTAATCGTCGGCATCCTCGTTCTTGTAGTCCTTAGCTCATGGATTCTGGTCAAGGACGAATGGGGGCAAATGGATACTGAAAACCCATGGAGACAAATCCTTCAGCCTGCCATCTTGGCGATTCGGTCGAAAATGACTCGCATCAAGCAGAGTGAACGTGCTAAGTCCTAAAATCAGTGCTGTTACTCCGACTCATAGCAGGAAGCAGAAAACCAGTTACGTCGCGGTGACTCAAATGCTCGACGCACCGAAGCAAAACTCATTTCCCGACCGGAACACCTAAGTGACGTGCAACTTGCTCGCTCGAAGCATTACCCCCGCTATGCTGCGGCAAGTCCGTTACGCGCGGAGCACGCAAGAACTGGTACGCAGGCGAAATACTCGGCGCAGAACGATCAGAGCTGACGCTTTGCTGCGAATGGAGGAATCCTAGTTGTCTATCGGAAGCGCCGCCGAATCCCGTTCGCTCAAACAGAGAGCGATTGCCGCGTTGAAATGGAACTATCTTGGCACGATGGTGCGTACCAGTTGCGGTTTGCTTATTGGGATTGTGCTGGCCCGCGTGCTGGGGCCGACGCCGTTTGGAGAGATAGCGATCGCGGGATTAGTAATTGGGTTAGGTAACTTGATGGCCGATTTCGGTTTTGGGGCAGCGCTGATACAACCGAAAGAGATTTCAGACGAAGAAATACGGTTTGCCTTTTCAGTGCAGGTCATTCTCGGCGCGCTTCTCTCCTTTGGTGGATTCTGTACCTCGGGATTGATTGCCCAAGCTTTCCATCAGCCGCACGTCGCACCGGTTCTGCGAGTATTGATGCTCACCTTCGTGCTGCAGTCAATTGGCCTGACCGCTTCCAGCCTGTTAGCACGCCAGCTTGCTTTCAAGACCGTGCAGACCATTCAGGTAGGTTCCTACATCGTTGGATATTTGACGCTCGGCATTCCGATGTCATACCTGGGCTTCGGTGTCTGGTCCCTTGTTGCGGCGCAGATTATGCAAACTATGCTTAACGCGGCGCTACTGTACAACGCGTCGCGCCATCCAATCGCGCCATTGCTGTCGCGGCGCTACGGAAGGCTCGTTGGATTCAGCGGAAAGGTTATCGGGTCCAGCTTGGTGAACTGGACCATTTTCAACCTTGATACCGCGATTGCTGGCCGCTGTTTCGGGGTCTTCGATCTGGGTCTATATAACCGAGCATTCTTCTCTGCGACAATGCCGGTCAATGGCGTGGTCATAGGACTGCAACAAGTATTATTCTCGGGGACGGCGCGTGTACAGAATGAACCTGAGAAACTAAAGCGCGTCTACCTTGGGGCGCTGGCAATAATGTCCTTGCTTACCGTCCCTATGTTTTCAGCAATTGCAGTGTCGCCAACGACAATCCTCACGGCACTCTACGGGCGCCAGTGGACTTCTGCTGCGCCGTTTCTGTCGGCGTTCGCCGTGGCCATGCCAGCATATGCGACTTTGGCACTCGCGGGCCCGTTTCTGTGGGGCGCCGGAAGAGTTGGTTCCGAGCTACGTGCCGAGTTGGTTGTCCTCATTGCTGCAATCGGTGCATTCACGACTGCTTACCGCATCTCGCTTCAGGCCCTCGCTTGGAGTGTCGCCGCAATCTACTTTTTGCGCTTCGTCTTGGTTACGCGCGCGCTGTTGGGTGTGCTCTTTATCTCCTGGTCTGAGATTCTGAAAGCGATGCGTGGATCTGCCGTTCTTGGCCTCTTTACGGGAGTTGGCACATTGCTGGTTGATAGATCGTTGCAGCGCCTGGCGGCCGGTGCAGTCTCTCGGCTTTGCGCCGACATACTGATGGGAGGCACCATTGTGGTCATAGGACTTGCCGTTCAGCGTCGCGCACTTTTGGGCGATGATGCGGAATGGCTCTTGAAGAATTTCTCCGGCAACTTGCCAGCTTTCCTACGATGGTTTTCACCATTCTTTCGACCTGCGGCCGTTGTAACAGAATTATCGGTGCCGACCGGAGACTCACATGACCGCTGAGCTCGTTGCTAACATGGCTGAAGAATACAGCGGCGGTGAAAACCGCCGCTGTATTCTATGCGACTCTACGAACGTTCACGTGCTCGTCACGCTGACGACTGATGAGATTATTAAGGGATATGAGCGGATGCTCCGGCGCTCGATCGCCAGCGAGTTTAGATCATGTGTCAAGCTTTCCTATTGCTGCTGCGGAGACTGCGACCTGCGTTTCTTTCTACCAGCAATAAGCGGATCGGAGAATTTCTACGAGCTTCTCCAGACATTCGACTGGTACTACCTACACGACAAGCCGGAGTATGCCCTCGCCGCAAGATGGATAACCCCGTCCGACAGCGTCTTGGAACTTGGTTGTGGCGCCGGCAATTTTGCCAAATGCATTGGACCTGCGCGTTATACCGGCATTGAGTTCAGTAGTAAGGCTGTGCAAATGGCGACCAAAAAGGGATTGCACGTACTGGCTGAGAGCGCTGCGCGGCACGCCGAGCAGCACCCTCAGGACTACGACGTAGTGTGCAGTTTCCAAGTTATGGAACACGTGTCTGAGTTGCGGAAGACGATTGCCGACTGCCTAGCACTGCTCAAGCCTAACGGCCGTTTCATGCTGTGCGTTCCGAGCGGCGATTCATTTTTTGGAACAGGTTTTAATAATCTACTTGATATGCCCCCGCACCACATTAGCCACTGGTCTGACAATGCGTTACGCAGTGTCGCAACTGTGTTCCGTCTAGATCTACTGCACATTGAGCATGAGATGTTGGCAGAGTTCCACAGGCGCATTTATCTCGAGCTACTTACGCAGCGCGCAATTAACAGGTTTTTGGGACGTCCCAACAAGCTCCTCGATGGGTCAGCAACAGCGCGCGTTGTGGCTAGAGTATCCGCCCAAGTTGGAAAGTTCCTAGTGAAGGGCTTCGACGATCCCCGCTTGTTTCCCCGAGGCCATTCGGTGATGGCTGTTTATTCTAAGCCATGAATGAACACGTACACCGTCATGGCATGACAAGCCTTGAACCGCTGTCGAGACTACGTTCTCCGAAGCCACGGTTTGGCGGGAGCTTCATCTTCGGTGCTGTTTCAGTAGTTACGCGCGATATGCGAGCAACACGATACCTTCTGAAAATCCACGCAAATTACTTCGCCTTTACGGAACGAGCTATGGGCGCGAAGGGGCCTCTATGAAAATCGGAGTTGCCGGACAGGTCACGTTGCCAATGCTTGCTCGCTATGTCGACAGGGGCTCGGAATTACCTCTCGGGTACCCATTCGCCCCGATGGCGACGTGGATCGAGGCCCTTCTGGCGAGGGGCCATCAAGTTGTATTGTTCACACTAGCCCCCGGATTAACCGAGCCGCGTACGTTCAGAGGAGACCGACTCACTATCCACATCGGACGTTATCGCCTGCGACATCGGGCCAGGGATTTCTTTGCAGTTGAACGCAAGGACTTGATTAAAGCGATGACCGAGGACCGATGCGACATCTTGCACGCGCATTGGACAAATGAATTTTCTCTGGCGGCTCTAGCCACGGGCTTTCCTACACTTGTTACCGTCCACGACCCGGCACTGCGCGTATTGAGACACAACCTGACGCCGTACTGGTTTGTACGTACCATCATGGTATGGGAGGTGGCACGTCGCGCAACCTACATGACCGCCGTCAGTGACGATGTCGCAAAACACTTTCGTCGTTATTTTTGTTATACGCGTCACCTATCGGTGATTGGAAATGCCGTCGCTGAATCGATTTTCAGGTTGAAGGGTTCCGTTATCCGGCGGCCAGATCATCTGGTGACGTTCGCCACTGTTCTTAGTGGATGGAGTGGACTAAAGAATAACCAGACAGCGTTACGCGCGTTTCACAAACTTAGAGAGGTACTGCCTCAAACACGCTTAATCATGTTTGGTGACCAACAGGGTCCCGGTGAGGCGGCAGAATCGTGGGCGCGAGCCAACGGCTTGGACGAAGGCATCCAATTTGCTGGCATGGTTCCATATGCCACACTCATGCAGCGGCTCGCCGCGGAAGTCGACGTCCTGCTCCATCCGTCATTCGTCGAAGCACTTTCAATGGCCGTCGCAGAAGGACTGGCCTTGGGCTTGCCCGTTATTGCAGGGGAGCACACCGGCGGGATGCAGTATTTACTCGAGAATGGACGCTCCGGGGTATTGGTCGATGTCGGTTCGGATTCTGCGGTTGCCGATGCAATGTTCAGATTGGCATCAGATGCTGAACTGCGCACAAAACTCGGGCGAGCTGCTTACGAATCTGCGACAAGACGGTTTTCCGCAGATACGGTGATGAGTGCCTATGAAAAGGAATATGAGCGGGTGTTAAAGAATTGGCCGCCAGACACAAGCTGCATGTGCGCCACGGCTGGTGGAGAGTGAGATGCAATTTCTTTACGTGCCAATCCTGATAAGCGCAATGGTCGTACTTGCAGGCTTGTCGCTGTTCTTTGCGTCTCGACCTCTGGCTGGCGCCGTGTTGGTTGTGGCTACTTATCTTTATGAAACTCTAGTGTATTCGATGCCTGTAATTTCGCTAGGAATACAAATCTCACCGTCAGATATAGTTTTTGCAATACTGTTTGTAGCTGTGACACTTCGGTTCGCGCTGGGGATGCGCAAACCGAGAAGAAGGGAGTGGATCCCGATCTGCCTATTCGTTCTCTTCTTTATCAGCCTGGCTCGGGGCATTGCCTTGTACGGAAGAGAAGCGGCTAGTGAGAGCCGGGGCTGGTTCTACTTCCTTTCCGGAGTACTCTATTTTTCTAGCTTCGGCGCAAGCCCTCGAATGCGAAAGAAATTGACGAACATATTGTTGACTGCCGGCGTCGCCCTGGTAGGCGTAGCGATATACCGATGGATGGCTCTTGCGGCTGGCTTCACCATTGGGGCTGAATGGGCTGTCGCCAGGGAGAACTCCAGGGTGTTGAATGCCAGTCAAGCTAATCTCTTGGCTATGGCATTCTTCGCTTCAGTATTCCTGAATCTATCTAACGTGAGGTCCAAGTGGCAATGCAAGGCATTTTACTTGTTCGGACCGGTACTCGTGGTACTGCAACACCGGACGGTGTGGGCCGTTATGATCGCAGGACTGCTATTGCTGGGGTTGCAGGACGCTCGTTTCCGGAAAAAGGCGATCATCGCAATCATTGCAATGGCAATTGCGGGATTAGTGATGACCGTATTCTTTTTCGGACACCAGTCGGAAGTCATTACTGCGTCATTACAGGACTCTGCGACTAATGGTGACACTTTCCTGTGGCGAGTGGAGGGATGGTATCAGTTATTGTTCAACAATCCGGCCCGGAACACGTTCAACGATACCATCGGCCAGCCTTTTGGGACCGGATACGAGCGCACGTTCGGCGACGTGCACGTCCCCAGCAACATCGTACCCCACAATTACTACATAGAAGCCTTCCTTAGGTTTGGTTTAATCGGCTTGCTTCTGCTGATTTTCTTGTATGTGCTTGGAATGCGCCGCCTGAAACGGCTGCCCAGGCAACTACATAAGTACGCGTATCCCGATGTGCGGTTTTGGCGGCTGGTTCTTTTCATGCAGTTGGCTTACTTTTTCACATATGGAGCTTCTTACGACCAGTCGATTCTTACCGGAATGGCGATCGCAGGATTTCGGCTGAGACTCCCACGACCGACTCCTTCTGAACTGGCCGCACCAGAATAGCCATTGAGCGACACTTACAGCTTGCCGCAGAGCGATCCTCACGAGAAAATTATGCGAATAGCCGCGTTGTTGACTTGCTACAATCGCAAAGCCACAACTCTGGCATGCCTTGCTCATCTGATTAAGCAGGAACTGGCAGACGAGTTGACGGTCTTTCTGGTGGATGACAATAGTCCGGACGGCACTGGCGAGGCTGTCCGCGCACAGTTTCCCCAAGCTCGCGTGTTGCAGGGCGATGGAGCCCTCTTCTGGTGCGGAGGAATGCGCCGAGCCTTTGATGCCGCTCTGCGGGAAGACTACGACTTCTACCTATGGCTGAACGATGATACTTTGCTGGAGCCCGATGCAGTTGCTCGGCTGCTATCGTCCTACAAAGAGATCGCAGCCAAAGGATACGAGTCTGCCATTGTCGTCGGGTCCACTTGTGATCCGCGGACCGGAGCGCATACTTACGGCGGCGTCGTTCGCAGCAGCCTTATTCATCCCCTGAAATACCGTCTGCTGGAACCCGGAGAAGATCCCCTCCAGTGTGACACGATGAATGGAAACTGCGTGCTCATCCCGCGCTCCGTGGCTGCAGTGGTGCAGAATCTCAGCTCTGAATTCCGGCACGGCATAGGTGATTTTGATTACGGCCTGCGCGCTCGCAAGGCGGGATGCACGGTGTGGGCCGCACCCAAATATATCGGCACCTGTGCCTGGAACGATGTCGATGGCGGATTTCTCGATCCGCGATTGCCTCTGCGCAATCGCTGGCACCACATGATGAGCAGCAAAGGCCTTGCCCCCGGTGAGCACCTTGTATATGCGCGTCGTCATGGTGGAGCATTTTGGCCCTTCTTCTGGGCACTGCCGTACATAAGAATCGTCCTCAGTTCGCTTCGAGCTAAGTTGTACCACCGCCAGTCCTAACGATAGCCGGGAGAAGTTTGTGAATACCGTGGTGGCGCGCATGGCCGATACGAAACTTGCCTACGTTACCAACTTTTGCACCCACTACACGGGAGGCTTGTTCGAACAGTTGGCTCACCGCTTCAACGTGGACTACTACTTTTATTCCGCTGGGGATGAATGGTATTGGGAGGGTAAGCTGGGCACCGTCCGTAGCGGCCATTTCCGTTCGCAGTACCTGCCCGGATTCATGCTCGGCCGCACGCGTATCGCGCCTACCCTGCCGTTTCATCTGCTGACCAAGCACTACGATGTGTATCTCAAGTGCATCAATGGCAAGTTTGCGCTCCCCATCACCTACCTTGTTGCCCGCTTGAAGAAAAAGCCGTTCGTTCTTCGCACCGAAATCTGGACCGATCTGGAAACTCCGCTGCACAGGTTGGTCGCGCCTCTGGTTCGTCACATCTATCGCCATTCGGACAGCGTAATTGCCTACGGAGATCACGTCCGCCAGTATTTGCGCTCCAAGAACGTAGCGCAGGAGCGCATCTTCGTCGCCCTTCCCATCGTCGATAACAGTTTCTGCAGTCAGACCGTCTCCGAAGAGGAGAAAGAGGCATTGCGTGCTGAACTGCGCATTCCTAAATGCAAGAAGGTTTTACTCTACCTCGGGCGGCTGACAGTCAACAAGGGTTGTAAGTACCTCGTTGAGGCATTCGCTTCGCTGCATCGTGACGATGCAGTTCTGGTCATGGCTGGCGATGGGGCCGAGCGCGCGAACCTTGAAGGTCTCGCCAAGCGGCATAACCTAGCCGATGCTGTTCGGTTTGTGGGCCATGTCGCGCAACCGATGACCCCGAAGTATTATGCAGTCGCCTACGTACAAGTCTTGCCGTCGATCACTACGGTTTTCGGCAAGGAAACCTGGGGACTGGTTGTGAATGAAGCTTTCAATCAGGGGATTCCGGTGATCGCCTCCGATGCGGTCGGCGCCGCGGCCGGAGGCCTCATACAGGACGGCGTAAACGGCTTGATTGTCCCTGAACAGGACTCGCAGTCACTGGCACGGGCATTGCATCGCATTCTCGAGGATGAACCACTCCGCGGACAGATGAGCGCCCATGCCTCCACCACCATTGCAGACTATACGCCAGAGCGCATGGCCGACGTCTTCACAGATGCGATCCGATACGCCATGAAACCCTAGCGGGCAAGCTTCAAAAAGTTTGGACGTTCCCGCGCTTTGTGCATCACTGCCATGAGAATCCTTGTTCTTCATAATCGGTATCGTCAGCGCGGTGGCGAGGATTTATGCGTCGAAGCCCTCGATGAGTTGCTGAAATCGAATGGTCATGAGGTGCGGCTGATTGAGGCGGACAACAAAGAAATCAAAGGATCGGTAGCTGCCATGGGGGCCGCCGTCGGATGGGTCTATTCGCGCAGATGGAGAACGCGCGTCGCCAGGGAAATCGCTTCTTTTAAGCCTCATGTGGCACATGTGCACAACGTGTTCCCGCTGCTGTCCCCCTCTGTGATCTATGCCTGCAATGCCGCTGGTGTGCCCGTCGTCCAGACTCTCCACAATTATCGCCTGCTGTGTCCGAATGGGTTTCTGTTTCGCTCTGGCAAGGTCTGCGAGGCTTGCGTGAAAACGATTCTTCCGTGGCCAGGTGTCGTTCACCGCTGTTATCGGGGTAGCGCATTGGGGACGGCGGTCGTGGGCACGGGATTAGCCATTCACCGTTTCTTGGGAACCTACGCGCGGCGCGTGGATTGTTTCATCGCAATTACCGAATTTGCAAAAAACAAGTTTGTCAGCACAAAACTGCCCGGCCATAAGTTCGCCGTCGTACCTAACTGGGTGGCAAACGATCCGGGGCCAGGCGAAGGTCATGGCGGCTTCTTCCTGTTTGTAGGACGGCTCTCACCAGAAAAAGGCTTAGCGACGCTACTGGAATCATGGCCGAAAATGAAGCTCCCGGCCCGGCTGAAGATCGTCGGCACGGGACCGCTCGAGGCCGATGTGGCCGCTGCTGCAAGATGCGGAGTCGGCGTGGAACATGTCGGCTATCAACCACCCAGCGAGGTGTTGAAACTCATGCAGCAGGCTATCGCCCTGATTATTCCGTCGGAATGGTATGAAGCTGGTCTCCCACAGACGCTGGCCGAGGCGTATGCGACCGGCACACCTGTAATCGCCTCGCGGTTGGGGAGCCTGCAGGAACTCGTTGTGGATCGGCGTACGGGACTGCTGTTTCCTCCGGGCGATGCCGATGCTCTTGCGCAAAAAATCGAATGGATCATTACCAATCCGCAACAACTGACTTCGATGCGAGCCGCTGCACGGGCGGAATACGAGGCAAGGTATACGGCCGAATCCAGTTACCGGCTGCTCATGGGCATTTACCACCGTGTGGTTGGTACTGCGGCAGTGAACGTCTAAGTAATCGCGCAGGGAGAGCACGTGGGAACAGAGGTAATATCTTCGAAACCCCGAACGCAGGAAGACCCAATGCACTTTGAGGTTCTCGGAGTGCGCTTTGCCGCTGTGCAGATACCCTACGTGATTCGCAAGATAGAGGAGTGGATCTCCGATGGTCCCTGGGCTCATTACATCTCGGTTTCGAATGTGCATAGCGTGATCGAGAGCCAGCAGAACGCCCAGTTGATGGAGACGTTGAACAGTTGTGATCTGAATGTTCCCGATGGAATGCCGATCGTCTGGCTGGGCCGTTCTCAGGGACACGACTTGCCGCGGCGCGTCTATGGGCCGGATCTGTTCATCGAGTTCTGCCGCGACACACAGGACAAGCATTATCGCCATTTCTTCTATGGCGGCACTCCCGACGTAGTGGAGGCACTTGTTCATAAGCTCAAAGAAAAATTTCCCGAGTTCCAAGTGGCGGGATATTTTTCGCCCCCATTTCGCCCACTGACCCCGCCAGAAGATCTGCAAGTGATTGATATGATCAACGCCGCCTCGGCTGATGTGTTGTGGGTCGGGCTCGGCTGCCCGAAGCAAGAATTGTGGATGCAGGAGCATCACGAAAGCATCCGCGTTGCGGCGATCATTGGCATTGGGCAGGCATTCAATATCTACGCAGAAAAACTCAGACAGGCACCACGCTGGATGCGGGAGAACGGCCTGGAATGGCTGTTCCGTCTTCTGCTTGAACCGCGAAGACTTTGGCGGCGCTATCTCGTCACCAACACCGAGTTCATTGTCCGGCTACTGCTTGAAACCTTGCGCGTACGCAAGGCAGACTGATTTGCACATCGATTACTGAGAGCAGATTCCTGCGCTACGCCATCTACTCACGCGCTTGCAATGTCTACGCGGTCTGAACGTCGCACCTGAAGTACGTGTAGCCCACGTCTGCTTGCAACACAATGGCTATCTGATACAGCCCATATCGTCTATCGCTGTCCTCATCAACCAGTATCCGGAATCCGCAAGGGAAGATCGTCAACAATGCCTATTGATTCAACGGAACTGTATGAGAACCTCAGTTCGAAGAATCCTTCGAATGCCACAGAACACATCAGGAATAGTAGCTCCAAGGCTGGCGGCAGAACCGCCTCGTTCACCCTGATCAGTGCTGCACCACCCTCAAAGCTGCCCAAAGCCATTGGCACAGTTGACCTTGGAGCCGACTTTATTGCCGTTACCGCTGCAGTATTCCTCGCATATTCCGCTTACTGTGGGCTGCAACTTGGACGGCATGTCAGCTATCACATCTCGCAGATGGCGGTTGTTGCGTGCTCCGTTGCGCTTTTCTACGTCCTGATGCTGCGCGCCAATGGAGCTTACACCCTGGCAACCAGCCTGCTCCGAGTGAGAGAAACGGAGCGCGTCATCGCAGCTTCTTCACAACTGTGCTTTTTCGCATTCGCGGTAAGTTTTTGGGCTGAACTTCATTTCTCTCGTCTGGTCTTCCTCCTCGCGGCGGTTTTTATTCCGATGCTGGTGCTGGCTGAAAAGCAGGCGATTTATGTCTTTGTTCATTCGCTCTATACCCGGAAGTGCACAACCCGTCGTACGGTCGTCTATGGCGGGGGCCTGAGCGGCAAACGAGCGCTCACCGTCCTGGCGCGCTCACCCAAACTCGGCCTCAATCCGATAGCCGTTGTGGACAATGACGCCAATCTGATCGGGACGAACATCAGCGAGTCCGCCTATGCTCCATCTCGGTGTCTGAAGGTATTGCCTGGACCGGTCACGGCGGAGATGTTGCGTAAACTCTCGGCTGAAGTGGTGGTGATCAGCTCACCTTCCATCAATGCAGAAACCTTCGCACAGATTGGTGGTGCAGCGGCAGCAGCCGGCGCAACCCTGTTATTCGTTCCATATGACAACGTCATTCACAACGCCGCGCTCTCCTACTGGAATGCCGATGGCCTGATTTTCGCCTCAGTTGAAGAGCAGCAAACCAGCACGATTTACGGACACCTAAAGCGCGCGTTTGATTTCTCGGTTGCGCTCCTGCTGCTCGGATGGTTGTTCCCTCTTCTGATCGTCATCGGCGTGGCAATTCGCTGGACATCTCACGGGCCTGCTCTGTTTAAGCAGGAACGCGTCGGAAAGAACGGCAGAAGATTTGCTCTGTACAAGTTCCGTACCATGGACGTGGCTGCCCCTCATTATGCACTATCGCCGACGTCCTCTCTTGATCCGAGAATCACCAAGATCGGAGCTTTCCTGCGGCGCACGAGTCTCGACGAGATTCCCCAGCTTCTAAACGTTCTCAAAGGAGATATGTCGCTGGTCGGCCCGCGTCCGGAGATGCCCTTCATCGTGGAGCAATACAACGCACTGCATCGCCAGCGTCTGCGGGTGGAGCAGGGGATCACCGGGCTGTGGCAGATCAGCGCCGATCGTGCGTATTCGATCCATGAAAATATTCAGTACGACTTGTACTACATCCACCATCGTAACTTCTTCATGGATCTTGCCATCCTTTTACATACGATTGTATTCGCAACAAGAGGTATCTGAGCACAAGAAATAGCGCACGAGATCTGGTAGCAATGCCTGAGGTAATAACATAAATGTCAGAACGATTTCACGCTCTCCGAGAAGGAAACTTCTTCCGTGAACGCTGGACTCTGATCGCTTTCGGTACCCTTCTCCTGTGCCTAGGGGTTTCTGGAGTTAGCCTGTGGATTGACGAGGCCTATTCGGCAAGGCTCGCCAGTCAGCCGTCCCTAACAAACTGGGCTGCCACATTGAATTCAATGTACGGGTCCGATCCCCAAATGCCTGGGTACTATCTTTACCTTTGGTTATGGGCCCAGCTGTTTGGAACAGGCGAATGGGCCATGCGGCTAGCAAATGCCCCCTGGGCCGCGCTGTTTACTACGTCGCTGTCGTGGGGAGCTGAATTCGTGTTCCCTATCCGGAGGACGTGGCTGATCGCCTGCCTTTCTCCCTTTATGTGGTTCTACATGAACGAGGCGCGACCCTATGCGATGCTAATGGCTATCTCCATGGTAACCAGCGTTGCGGTACTCGCGTATGTTCGTGATCCACAACGCTTCGAAGTTGCTCCGTGGTGGAGTATGGTCTCCCTATTAGCGTTATGGTTTTCTCACATGCTGGCAATTACGCTGGGGACAAGCCTCCTTATCCTATTGTTCATGTTACGTTCGGTGCCGGTGAAGAGGTTTGCGCGGCAATGGTTTTTACCTGTCGTCACCACCCTTCCCTTCTATCTCTGTCTGGCCTTTTATTATTTGAAAACTCTAATCAGCGGTAAGGGAGGCATGCTTGAGAAGCCTGGTCCTGCCAACCTGGCGTTTGCAGCCTATGAGTTTCTCGGATTCGGGGGACTGGGCGCACCGCGGAATGTGTTGCGCCAGCACCCGAGTTATTCCACGCTGCTTCCATATTGTGCAACCCTAACCCTTGGAGTTCTCGCAATTGGCTCAATTACAGTTGTATTACTCCTGCGACTACGCCATTCGCGCGAGCGGCGAACCATCGTTGGACTATCTTTCGCGTTAGTAGCAGGGATACTGACTACTTTCACGCTCTCATATGCCACTCACTTCCGGCTGTTGGGACGCCACCTGTCTAGCTTTTTTGCTATGAGCGTCCTGTTGATGCTCATAGGATTACTGCCGGACAGCGGTCAGCCTTATCCCAAAGTTGTTCTTGGTACCTTGTTGCTGCTGGGAATAGCTTGGTCTGTCTCTGACTTCAGGCAAAGACTGCTTCTTAGCTATCAGAAGGAAGATTATCGCGATGCCGCCTGGTTCGCGCAAAGGGCGTTGGTGCGCGGCGAACCGGTTCTCTGGTTCGCGGATAATGAAACTGCGAGGTATTACGGTTTGCAAACCACTCAGGGCTTCACAAAGGGAACTATTGCTTCCAAGCTTCCGAAGGAGGCTGTCTTCGGGGTTTGCTCTCCAGAGACGCTCGGTCAATCGCTCCATGACTATGGGTCTGTCCTAGTCGTGATGAGTGATCGAGAAGACATCTTCGACCCGGGCGGCGCCTGTCGTAGGATTTTGAATTCTCTAAATAGCAAGCGTGCGGAAAATAGATTTCCTGGATTTGAAATATGGCAGATCACCGCGGCCGAGAATGTTGCTTTGCCATTTTGAGGTTTGAATACCAGCGCTCTGCGGCATCAACCAAAAGCTCTTCAACGATCTCATGGCGCAACCCAACGACCGACTGCATGACTATCTCGTGAAGGAAATCTCTGTGAACGAAACGACAAGACAGCAGCTACTAAGCATCATTAAGCCCGCTTTGGGACCGGTGTGGACAACACGTTTCCGTTGTCTGGCTCATGGGCTAGGATTTCCCCGATGGGGGAATTTGCGTCGGCTGAAGCCTTTCTCGGACGACCATGGATGGGATCGCGGCACTCCGGTTGATCGATATTATGTGGACAGGTTCTTCGAACGGCATCGTGCCGACATTACGGGAGACGTTCTCGAAATCGACAGGAGCACGTACACCCACAGGTTCGGACACGACCTGCGAACCACGCATGCGTTTGACATAAATCCGCGATGTGAGGGTACTTTTTTCTGCGATCTTGCTCATTCCGAAAATGTCCTGCAGTCCGAAGCTTACGATTGTGTTCTGATGCCATGCACTCTTTCGTTCCTTCGCGAAATCGAGCTTTGTCTCCAGAATGCTCTGCGGGTAGTAAAACCAGGTGGAGTAATCCTCGCAAATGGCGGCGGACTCTTTCGGCTCGACAAGGCGGAAGACGATTTTTGGCGTCTTACACCTGCCGGGTGGAGGGAGCTGCTGCATCGCGTATGGCCGAGCTGCGAAGTCGTAGTGGAAGGGGAGGGCAATTGCCTTTCAGTCGTGGCAGCCAATCTCGGCCTCTCGCTGGAAGAACTGAGTTCGGAAGAATTGGATTATTGCGATGGGATATTTCCCGTTGTGACCAATGTTTTTTGTCGAAAACCAAAACATGAGGCGCGATGACCCAGAATGGCAATGAGCAATTGAGCACGACGAGCCAGACAACAGTGAGTACGTGCCAAATCTCTGGTAATGATAATGCGCTCCGTGGAATCCCGCTATTCTATAGAGTAGGCCTGAAAATTATGGATTGGCGCCGATCAATCGGATTTCGCCGTGCTGCTGTGCGGAAGGCAGGTGGGTCGAGAATCCTGACGGCTGACTTTGGGGCCGCTCTTCCGGTATTGATGTATCATCACATCGGCTCGGAAGTAACGGGGACCAACCCAGCACTTACCATTTCTCCGGCCCAATTTGAACGCCATCTTTGTTACCTCAAGCGCCGGGGTTACACTACGATCCTTCCGGCCGACTGGCTAGCCTACGTCACGCGGGGAAAAGCACTGCCAAAAAAACCGCTGCTTCTAACGTTCGACGATGCGTATGCAGATCTCGCTCAGCACTGCTTTCCGCTTTTGAAAAAGTATGGCTGCACAGGAGTGGTGTTTGTACCAACTGCAAACATCGCAGGCACGAATGTCTGGGATCAGCCCGACTGGCCCGTGCCTCACAGACTTCTATCTGCAGGACAGATCGCTGAATGGGCGGCTCAGGGCATCGATTTTGGCGCCCATACCCGCAGCCATCCGGATTTGCGCTATCTAACGCTAAGCGAAATAGAGAAAGAATTGGAAGGGAGCAGGCGCGACTTGGAGACGATCCTGGGAAGACAGGTTGTGTCATTTGCCTATCCGTACGGCTATTGCGGCGATCGCGAGGTGGAACTCGCTCTTTGCAAGTTTCCGCTGTGCTTTACCACCGACGAGGGTACGAACACCTTGGCGACGGACCTAGGCCGTCTGCACAGAATCATGATTTATCCGGGGGGACTGCTCGGGTTCCGCTTGTGCCTGGTATTTGGATTTGATCCGATCATTCGACTGCGTACTCTAGTGCGTCTTCGTACCAGATTGCGCAGATTTTGGAGGACACTATCTCGCGCCGGCTAGCGGATGAACTGACGAAAACATCAGTTCATCTGCTCCTCGATCCAACGGCGTAGGTATCACCTCAGTTTGTCTCCATCCTCGTAGCACCCTCTTTGTAATTATTCCGAAGAAGAACGACCTAATCCTTACCTTTAGAAACAGTGCCGCTGCGCGACAGATCCGCTTCGTCTGTTTGGGGTCCGAAAGTGCTCTTCCACTCTCTAATGGCTTTCACAATCATTGGCAAGTTGGACTCGTGGAAGACGTTTTTATGGTCCAGGGCAACCAACCGCTCATCGATGCCGCGGCGCGCCATCGTCCTCCAGCCGAAGCGGGAGACGGTGCCTGTGCAGATAAAGTGGAGAATCGGAGCGTCAATGGGGCGGGCCCGGTAAAAGGGGAAATAATCGACCTGTGGCCACTCAAGAAGCCGCTGAACAGCCGTAATATTTTCAATAGGAGCCAAAAGGCTGCGGACAGGAACCACCGCAGACCACACCAAGCGTCGAGCAAAGAGGTGAAGGATCCCGGATAACCAAGCCAAACGCCGCGCAAAGGAACGGGAATTTGTGGCCATCTCTGGGCAGTCGCCGTTACCCTCCATACGCCATTTGTGTCGGACCCCTTCAATCAATGCGGGCCAATCGAAAAAGAGGGAAGGATACCCTGGCATTGGCACGTCAAACAGAATCAGCCGGACATCTTGCCCCTCTAGAATAAGCTGGCGAGCTGCCTCAACAGCGACTATGCCGCCGTAGCAATAACCTGCCACGAAGTACGGCCCCTCAGCTTGCACCTGACGAATGAGCGCTGCCGTTGCCGCACCGGCGTGTTCGATGGTGAAGAGCTCCGGGCCGTGCAAGGTGTTCGCCGGGCGCACAATGGATAGCTCCATCTCATCATCGTAGAGACGCGTTGCCAACCGGCGGAAGTACAGGCCTTCGTCTGTGTCAGCAGGAATACAGAATAGCTGTTGGCTGAAGCTTCCTTCGCGGATCGGGAAAACCCGTATCTCACTTGAAGCACTCTGACTGGGCTTGACGTTCAGGGTCGTGCGTACTAGGTCGGTCAAATGAGCCAGCGTAGGCTCGTCAAGAAAGCTTGCCGCCGAAGCGCTTGTCAGACTGCCAAAATGCTCGTCAACCTCGACAAGCATATTGATTGCCGCCAGTGAGTCACCCCCCGCCTCGAAAAAGTCCTCATCAAATCCCAAGTCGTCGCATTCCAAGATCCGCATCCAAATCTCGTGGAGTTTGAAGAAGAGCCTGCGTTCCGTCAACTCGGCTGGCAATGCCGGCGAGACGTGCCGGGCGCTCAGATTCTCGGTAAGCAGCCACCGTTGCGGCTTACCCAGTTCGCCGCGAGGAATCTGATCGACAAAGTAGATGCGGCGCGGAACCTTGAACGAGGCTAACAACTGTGCCACATGGCGGCGAAGCTCTCTTTCACTTACGTGTGCTTCGTTTGGCGCACCGCGAAGAACTACAGCGCACGCTACATCTTCGCCCAAGGTGGGATGTGGAACCGCAAAAGCCGCCGCTTCGAGAACTGCGGGGTGAGTAGCCAATGCGACGTCCACTTCGGCGGGCAAAATCTTTTCTCCGCCCCGGTTAATCATTTCCTTCAGACGGCCCGTTACAAAGAGATTTCCATCCGCATCCATACGCCCGGCATCGCCCGTCCGAAACCAGCCATTCCGAAAGGCACTCTGGTTGGCTTCGGCGTTGTCCGCATACCCGGAGATGACAGCAGGGCCACGCACAACGATCTCTCCCTCTTTGCCAGACGGAAGAAAATCTCCGGGAGGGGTCACGATACCGATCTCAAGCCCGCAAGAACGCCCTACCGAGTTTGCAACGCGACCGCCAGAGAGGAATGCGTCAGTAGCGATTGGGCCAGTTTCCGTACTGCCGTAGTCGTTGAACATCGGCACGCGCAGAATCCGCTCAAGTTCCAGCTTTACCTCACTTGGAAGCGGAGCCCCTGCCGATTGGACGAAGCGCAGAGCAAGCACTTCGGCAGGAAGTTCGCGTTTCAGTTGCACAAGTGCGGCTTGATGCACTGCCGGCGCACAGTTGTACCAGGTGGGCCTCAGTTCGCGAAGCCATAGCGGGTAGCCGGTGGGATCAAAACCACCGGTTGCAATGACCGTGCCGCCAACAAGAAATTCAGCAAAGGTGCTTTCGATTCCTATATTGTGGCTCAGCGAGGCCATCAACAGTAGACGATCTGAGGCAGTTAATTGCAGTACGTCGCGCTTCGATGCAATCCGGGCATTGAGGTTGACGGAGGTACTCTGTGCCAGTTTAGAAGTGCCCGTGGTGGCGGAGGTAATCAGCAGCAGGATTGCATCAAGACTCGCGGCGCGTGTCTTCTGCAGAGAAGCCGGACGGCGAATCTGCCATTCTCTCGGAGACTGATCCTTGCGAGCAACCAGAACGGTCAGTCCCATCGCGCTGGCAGTCATGATCTCTGCTTCAAACTCCGGAGAAACAATGAGCGCTGAGACGTTCAGCTTGCGCAGGGCAGCCTCAACCTCGCTGACAGTCGTCCTTGATTGGAGTGGGGCGCAAACGCTGTGGCTCAGTACTCCAGAAACCGTGAGAACCTGCAACGCACCTTGCGGCAGAAGAACCGCAACAACCTCCTGCGAACCAATGCCTGCTTCCTGTAGCCTAAGATCGAGCGCCGCTATCTGCGTCCATAACTCCCTGTAGCTAAGTGTTAAACCACCAGGCTCTATCAGTGCGGGCGATTGTGGGGTGGACTCGGCATAACGTGCAATAGCATTAAGCGCCTCACAAGTGTGGGAGTGCATGTGGAATACTCCGAATCTACGCGGTGCAGGAGAGATTTGCTAACACAGATACACTCGATTGAGCTTTTCGTCAACTCATACTACCCCAATCTCCTCTTTCATGCCCATCCCGCAAGGATTCTGGCGGACGCCTTTCCGTAGAGAGACTTGACGCTAAGCGAGATGGCACTCGATCAAACAGTACGCTCCCGCTGGAATGACGCGGCTGAGCGAGAATCCGGCGGATTGAAGGAGTGAGCGGAAGTCAGCTTCTGTGCGTTCGCGACCACCGAGCACCAGCATCATCAGGTCCATAAGACCGGCAGGACGAACAGCGGAGTCAATCAGATTTTCAACCAGCAGCAGCGTGCCATCACGACCCATGGCGAGGCGCACGTTGCCAAGAATTTTGACCGCATCCTCGTCTTCCCAATCGTGGATTACCCTCCTCAAGACGTAGGCATCGCCGCCTTCCGGCACTAGGTCGAAGAAGCTGCCGCCCACAATCTTTACTCGCGCAGCTACGGTGCCCTTCAAGAGCTCCCTCGCCTCGGCTACTACCTGCGGCTGATCAAACAGAACTCCTTGCAGCTGCGGCGTGGCAGCAAGAATATTGCTCAGAAACACACCTTGGCCTCCTCCTACATCGACCAACTGTTTGAAGCGCGAGAAGTCGTAGGCCCTCAGCAGTGCCGGCGTGGTCCATATGATCTCCTGGGTCATAACGCGATCGAAGACTGCTGCTTCGTCTGGATGGTCGCCTAGGTATGAAAAGAAGCTCTGCCCGAACACTCGCTCGAAGGCCGGCTCGCCGGTTCGCACCGACTCAGAAAGCTCTCCCAACGGAGCCCACAGAAAGGGCGCGGGCAGAAACATCCCTTCGGACCGCAGCGACTGGGGATGATCTGAGCGCAGAACTTCAGTGAGCGGCGAGTTGCGGTAGCGGCCGTCCGGAGTTCTCTGGAACATTTCGATGCTGGTCAGCGCACGCAACAAACGCTCGAGCGTCGGCGCATGCGCGCCGCAAGCCGACGCCAGTTCCGCAACGGTCTTGGGCCCCGACGCAAGAAGATCGGGGACGCGGAACTTCACTGCCGTATGGATTGCTTGCGCGGCAAGAATACCGGGATAGATGTATTCGAGTGGTCTGATCGGCATCGGCAACTCTCTCTATTCTTTGAAGGAATAAGTATATACAAGCAGCTTTCGTATCCCGGAATCACCGGCTGAGATTGCCGGAAAACCATTTTCCTGCACTTCCCCTCCAAGTGTCGTGGCGGCGCATTAGCCAATATGGGTGCTTTGTATGCCCGGTACTTCGCCGCCAGTGCCGAATCTTCCACTCGGCTTCCCAGCGAATCCTATCGCCGGCTCTGTCGGGCCCAACAGCTTCGGCGTTGATGTGCAGCAGCACACTCGGTGCGAAGAAGGGGCGGCGATGTCAGAGTTCGCTGAAGACCGTGCCAAAAAGCTCAACAAGCGGAACTGGGTCAGCCTGATACCTTACGGCCTGAACCAGCAACACCCCAACAACTATCGCGATATCCTCGAATCAGTCTGGGAGAATCGCGACAATCTAGAATATGCCTTTCGAATCCTCAGCGATGGTTGCTGCGATGGATGTTCGCTAGGCACCAGCGGCATGCGCGACTGGACGATGAAGGGAATCCATCTCTGCGCAGTGCGCCTGCAGCTGTTGCGACTGAACACAATGCCCGCCATGGATGCGCGTCTCCTTGAGGATGCCGGACGAATGCGCGGGCTCCCCGAGCGGCAGTTGCGAAAGCTGGGCCGCCTGCCTGTGCCGATGGTTCGCCGCAAAGGAGACCGAGGCTTCAATCCCATCTCTTGGGACGATGCAACCGAACTGATTGCCGCCAGGCTGCGCGAAACCGATCCGAAGCGCTTTGCCTGGTATTTGACCTCGCGCGGGCTTACCAACGAAGCCTACTATGCCCACCAGAAAGTCGCCCGGTTCATCGGCACCAATCACATCGATACCAGCGCCCGTATCTGCCACTCGCCGAGTACCCTTGCCTTAAGCGCGACCGTCGGCTGTGCCGCGACCACCTGCTCTTACTCCGACTGGGTTGGCGCCGATCTCGTTGTTCTCGTCGGTACCAACCTGGCGAACAATCAGCCGGTCGCCACAAAGTATCTCCACTATGCCAAGAAGGCAGGCACCAAGGTTTTCGTGGTAAATCCGTACCGCGAACCCGGATTGGAACGTTACTGGATACCATCGGTGACCGAAAGCGCTTTGTTCGGTACCAAGATTGCCGACGATCACTTCCAGATCCACGCTGGCGGCGACATCGCTTTCTTCTCCGGCGTACTAAAGCATTTGGTTGAGCGCGGCTGGATCGATCACGAGTTCATCGCGCGGCGCACAACAGGATGGAACGAGACGGAAGCCAAGGTACGCAGTCTATCCTGGGAAACTCTGGAGAGCAGCTCAGGACTTACGCGCGAGGAGATGTACCGCTTCGCCGAAACATTCGGAAAAGCACAGCACGCGGTCATCGTCTGGAGCATGGGCATTACTCAGCACGTATACGGCAGCGAAAACGTGCGGGCCATCGTCAACCTGCAGCTTGCCAAGGGCAATATCGGCCGCAAACACACCGGTCTGATGCCTGTTCGCGGCCACAGCGGAGTACAAGGCGGTGCAGAGATGGGAGGCCAGCCCGGTGCATACGTGATGGGCTTCGCCGTGGGTGAGGAAAACGCGAAGAAGTTTGCCGCCGCCGATAAATGGAGCTTCGAGCCACCTTCATGGAAAGGCCTCAGTGCCGCCCAAATGGTTCTGGCCGCCGACCGCGGTGAAATCGACGCGCTCTGGCAGAGCGGCGGCAATTTCAAGTCAACGTTGCCGGAGCCTGAGATGGTTAACCGCGCGCTCAGCAAAATCAAGCTGCGCGTTCATCAGGACATTGTCGCGAACCCCACGATGTTTGTCGATCCCGCTGACACCGTCGTGCTGCTACCTTCCAGAACCCGTTATGAGCAACGCGGAGGAGGAACGGAGACCAGCACAGAACGGCGGGTGATCTACAGTCCGGAAATTCCCGGACCGCGCCCGGGTGACACCCGCGACGAATGGGAGATCCCGGTCATGGTTGCTCGCAAGTTTGACCCAGCGAGGGCCGTTGCGGCTTTCCCCTGGCGCGACACACAAGACATTCGGAATGAGATCGAACGTGTTTGCCCCGCCTACAAAGGGATTGCGAAGCTGCATAAGAAAGGAGATCAATTCCAGTACGGCGGTCCTCGCCTGCTAGTCGACCGGTGCCTGACGCCCGACGGACTCGGCCATTTCAGTGTGGTTGCGCTTCCGGAAGAGGTTGTTCCTCCTGGACAATTTCTGCTGTCTACGCGGCGCGGCAAGCAGTTCAACAGCATGGTACTTGCCGAGAAGGACCCCATCACCGGCGCTCGGCGCGATGACATCATCATGTCTGCTCAGGATGCCGAGCGCATGGGACTGAAAAACGGGGATGCAATCACCTTACGCAACGAACATGGGACGTTCTCTGGACGAGTGCGAATCGACCATATCAAACCAGGATGCTTGCAGGCACATTGGCCTGAGATTAACGTGATCATTCCCGCTGGCCGGTTGGATCCAGCCGGTGTGCCGGATTACAACGCAACTGTTGAGGTTTTCGGGGCACGCTGTTTAGGCGCGGTCGATCCTGCAACCAGTGACAGCATGGCCGCCGATTAGAGTTTCGGGAACCTCGCTCGGCGGAGAGTGGAGGCAAAAGGAAACGGATGGATTAGACACCCGACTACATCGTCGGAGCAGGGCAGTAACCCTACGGGCAGCTTGCGAAATATATCGGCTATGGATGCACTTTGGCATTGTTTTAAGAAATGGAGAAAAGCCATGGCCACGGATCGTCTCGCAAACCGCTGGGGGATTGCATTTGCAGCGGTCATCATGCAGCTCTGCCTCGGTGCTGTGTACGGTTGGAGCGTTTTCGTCAAACCGCTCACAAACTCTGAGCACTGGACACTTACGCAGGTTTCACTGAACTTCACGCTCGCTATTGTCTTCCTCGGCGTGGGAACCGTCATCGGCGGACTGTGGCAGGATCGCGTCGGCCCGCGTCGGGTGGCGACCGTTGCAGGAATTCTTTATGGCACCGGCTACATGCTGGCGGCATTGGCGGCCTCAAACCACTCTCTTGCTGGCATGTACTTGGGTTACGGAGTAATCTCCGGCTTTGGCATGGGAATGGGATACATCTGTCCGGTTGCCACTTTAGTGAAGTGGTTCCCAGACAGGCGCGGCCTGATGACCGGAGTCGCGGTCTGCGGCTACGGTGCGGGCGCGCTGGTGATGAGCCCGATCGCAGCTCGCGAAATCCTCACAATGGGAGTGCCTGCCACTTTCCTGACCTTGGGAATTGTGTACCTGGTACTGGTGGTGCTCACCGCCCAGTTTTACCAGAATCCCCCTCAGGGCTGGCGCCCCGCAGGTTGGGAGCCTCGCTCCGCCGTTTCCAAGGCGGCCTCAACCTACGACTTCACAGTTAAAGAGGCCATGTCGACACCTCAGTTTTGGCTTTTGTGGGTCATGCTCTTCCTAAACGTCTCTGCTGGAATCATGATCATCAGCCAGGCCTCGCCCATGGCACAGCAACTGGTGGGACTCACGCCCGTAGCCGCCGCCGGTATTGTCGGTGTGATCTCGATCTTCAACGGGCTGGGCCGCATCTTCTGGGCTGCAGTCTCCGACTTTATCGGCCGTGCGCGAGTTTACTTCCTGCTCTATCTGGTTCAGATTGGCGTGTTCTTCTCTCTGCCGCATCTGCACACTGCTGCACTGTTCACCTCGGCAGTTGCGCTGGTCGGCCTCTGCTATGGTGGGGGCTTTGGCACCATGCCGTCTTTCACTGCAGACTTCTTCGGTGCCAAATATATGGGCGGAATCTATGGCTGGATTCTGCTAGCCTGGGGTGCGGCGGCAATTCCGTCGCCTATTCTGATCGCGCGGGTCCGCCAAACTACAGGGACCTACCAGCCTGCGATATTGGTAATTGCCGTCGTGATGGTCTGCTCGCTCGCTCTGCCGCTCATCGCCCGGCGCCCGAAACGCAAGGTCGGGGAGGTCGTTTCAATGCCGAAGGATAGAGCTGCGGCATAGGCTACCAGGCAGTCTTGCGGACGAAACTCATCCGCCATGGCTTCCCCACCCTTGCCGCCATCCGCGTCCAGAACCTCCGCGGATGGCGACAAGAATTGCGATCTAGGTCGTCTCGATGGTCAACCCCTGCTTCGTTTTCGCAGAAGCCCGAGTCTCTACGTTCGGCAAAAAGTAAGTAAGGACGCCGATGACCGGCAGGAACGAACAGATGTGGTACACCACGCTAATGCTGGTCCAATCAGCTACCTTGCCTAGCACCGCGGCACCTACTCCCGCGACTCCAAAAGCAAAACCGAAGAACAGGCCCGAGATCATACCTACCCTCCCGGGGATCAGTTCCTGGGCGAACACCACAATCGCTGAAAAAGCGGAGGACAGGATCATGCCGATCACCACACTGAGGACGCCAGTCCAGAAAAGATTGACGTACGGCAGGAGCAGCGTGAAAGGCAGCACACCCAATATCGAGTACCAGATGACGTACTTGCGGCCAATGCGGTCGCCCACCGGCCCGCCGACCAGAATCCCGGCGGCACTGGATGCCAGAAATAAGAAAAGATAAAACTGAGCGTTCTGCACTGAGACGTGGAATTTGCTCATCAGGTAGAACGTGAAATATGTGGTAATGCTGGCCAGGTAAAAGTATTTCGAGAAGATAAGGATCAGCAATATGGTGATGCCTCCAGCCACTTTGCCGGGAGGCAGGGGCGACGCCAGTGGAGCGGACTTGGCATGAGCCTGCAGCTTTTTCAACGCATTTCTCTTATACCAACTGCCCACTTGGTACAGCACGATCATGGCCAGGAGCACGGTGAGTGAAAACCACGCGATGCTGCGCTGTCCGTAGCGAAAGACCACAAGCGCAGCCAGCAAAGGTCCCAGAGCTAATCCGAAGGTTCCACCCATTTGGAAGATGGATTGTGCCAACCCGTGCTGACCTCCCGAAGCCAATCGCGCCACCCGCGAAGATTCAGGATGAAATACCGAAGAGCCAATGCCGACTGCCATTACTGAAACTAGAATGGCGGGAAAGCTTGCCGCTCGTGAGAGCATGATCAACCCGGTAAGCGTGCACGCCATTCCGGCAATCAATGAAAACGGCCGGGGATGCCGGTCGGTGTAGAACCCGATTAAAGGCTGCAGCAGCGACGCGGTGGTCTGGTATGTGAGAGTGATCAGACCAATCTGTGTGAAGCTTAAGTGATAAGAGTTTTTCAGAAGAGGATAGACACCTGGTAGCAGTCCCCCGATCGTGTCATTCAGCAGGTGAGATAGACCAATCGCAAATAGAATTCCAAATACCGGGGCCTCGGCGATCAAGGTGTTGCGATCCTTCTCTTGAGCGCCGTAAACATTGGATTCGACAGACATGCAAAAAATGTTCCCTTCAAACGAACAGCCGTCCGGCTGTCGCTCGAGCACAATCAAGTTGTTGTATTTATGCGTAGCAGCGACGATTCACCGCCAGGCATTGAACAGACAGAATCTGATCGTCAACCATACAAGAATTGGCGCACGGGACTTGTTATTCCCTCGTGAACGCTGTCACAGAAATAATAGCAGCCTGCTGCCGCGCCAGCGAAGCTCAGAACAGCAGAGGTGCTCTGGAAGTTCGCCGCAAAATAGTGGAAAATCTGCAGATGTTCATTGATCTGCTTCAACGCGCGCCGAAGAAGCACCCCATGACCGTTACTGTCATGCTGCGCCATTTAGGCGCATTCGGCCTGTTCTCCTTCGCCATTCTGGACAGTTTACCTTTGCCCACATTTGGAGGCCCAGACATTCTGACTGCCATCCTCGCCGCGCGGCACCACGATCCGTGGTACGAGTATGCAGCCGCCGCAACCGCAGGTTCGTTGATCGGTGCTTTCATTACCTATAAGCTGGCGCGTCAGGCAGGTCTTGCATATCTCAACAAACACTTCAAGAGCGGTCGCGTGCCGACCATCATGCGATTGTTCGAGAAGTGGGGGACCGTGGCTCTCGCCATCTCTGCTGCTGTTCCCTTCCCATCCCCAACAAGCTTGCTCTTCGCTGCTGCTGGCGTTTCCGCTTACCCGGTGAAGAAATATCTCATCGTCGTCGGACTCTGCCGCGCTGTGCGCTACTCCCTTATTGCTGTTCTGGCCGACCACTATGGACGGCACTTCATTCGCGCCGTCCGGCATCCTGACCAATACTGGGGTTGGCTATTGTTCTTCGCTGTCATCATTGCCGGCATAGTCGCAAGCGGGATTGCGATAAATCGGCGGCTGGAGGCCTCTTCCAGCGCCGATTAGAAGACGGACTAATCTGCCTAGTTGTTATCGGCCCGGAAGGTGTTCGGAGAGCCTCACAAATCGATAGCCCTTCGCTTGCGCATTCTCGATAACTACCGGCAACGCTTCCACGCTATGAGTCCTGTCTCCTCCGGAATCGTGAAGCACGATAATCGCACCGTTCTTTAGACCTCTGGTAATTGCCCATTCAATGTACTTTTGGGGAGGCCGATAGGGGTCAAACGCATACGCAGAACCCAGTACTGCGAAGTAGCAGTGCTTCCGAAGTACCTGGATCTGATCGGCTCTGATCATTCCGCCAGCAGGTCTGAAGAGCTTAGGCGAGTCTAGTAAACCAAGCGATTGTTCGGCACGGAGCAGGTCACGCTCAAACTCATCATGCCCCAACTGGACAGTTCGTCGCCACGAATCACTGTGGTTTCCAACACAGTGTCCTTCTTCGCGTATTTGCCCCAGAACTTCAGGGAAGCGGCGAACCCGCTCTCCCACCAGAAAGAACGTGGCCGTTATTTTGTAGCGTCGGAGAATCTCCAGCACCTTGGGCGTGAACACAGGGTCTGGTCCGTCATCGAAGGTGATTGCCACCACTCGGTCTGGCGTGCGCATTTCCCAAATCAAGCTGGGAAACAACGCCCGCAGAACACCTACGATCGCCTGCGGCCAACCGACGATCAGCCCAACGACACTCACTATAGCTGTTGCAGTCAGAGCTGTTTTTCTGCGCATATCGAGCTACCTGAGGAGATGGGACGCGGTGAGTTCGGCAAAAGGCTGCACATACCACCTGCGCCTTCCAGGATATTGGTGATTCTGCATTGCTGTATTTTCCATTCCTGCAGTAACTTGGAATCAGGGAGAAGCCGAGATGGCAGAGCTGGTCAGAACCGGTGTTTCAATTGAACGGGAATTGCTGGACGACTTTGACAAACTAATCGCCAAGCGTGGTTACAGCAATCGTTCCGAAGCTCTTCGCGATCTCATTCGAGATGCGCTTGTTGCTGAGCAGGCAACGGGTAATAACCCAGTCGTTGCAACGCTCTCCATGGTTTATGACCACCATCGGCCGGAACTTACCGAGAAGCTGACCCAGGCGCAGCACCACCATCATGGAAATGTCCTCGCCGCGACCCATGTGCATCTGGACGATGAAAATTGCTTTGAGGTAGTCCTCATGAAGGGACGGGCTGCCGAGGTGAAGCACCTGGCCGATCACATGCTCAGCCTGCGCGGCGTCAAGCACGGCAAGCTGGTAATGTCCTCGGCAGGGAGGGTTGAGAAGTAATCCACGCGTCAGGCGCGGTGCACAGTCGTCATACCTTACTGCGCAACTTCCTTTCCTAACCGGTAGGTGAGGTTCACGCTCGCATACGAAGGGATGCGTACGCCCACCACCTCATTGACCGGGTTGCCAGGAACCAGTTTATGGCCGTCAAGTCCCACGGCTCCGGGCGCATATACTCCGGCAGCGCCGAAATTCTCCGTGGTCTGCCCCGTCCAGCCGGTGGCAAACATCATGTTCACACCAACATTGATCTTTCCGTCACGGAAAGGCCGCGCCACTGATAGGCGATACTCCTTGTTGGCCACACCGAGGCAGTAGTAATTGAGCGCGTTTGGGTCGCCGCTCAGGTAGCTGCTCTCGTTGCAGCCGCTACCCACTACCTTCTGTCCCACATACTCGAATTCGGCCTTTGCCTGCAGATGGAAGGGCAGCTTCTGATAGGTCCCAGAGATATCGCCGATCAGCCGCGGCGCCTCCGGGATGACGGAGTAGGATGTGTTCACCAGGCGCGCATCGGCCTGCTCGAAGGTCGCCTGCAGCGAACCGTTCGGGAGGCTTTGGCGCACGGTTACCGCCAGGAAGCGGATACGTCCCGGCCCCAGCGGGAACTGCAATCCCTGATCCGAATCGATCTTGCCGTACTCGGCGCTTTGCGTCTCATGGCCCAGGGTCAGCTTGACGTCGGTCCGGTGAAAGGTCTTGCTCGCCACTAGCTGATACGATCGCGCCGTCTCCACCGGATCAGCCGATGTCGGGCCGTTAAAGGCCGCTCCCGCCCTGGGATCTTCCGTGAAGAACGACTTGCCGAAGCTGAGCGAAATTAGAGGAACGTACCAGGACTGCTCGGGAAGAAACGTGATCGTCGCTTTCGGCGAATTCACTCCCACCCACTTGCTCCAGGAGTTCGCTGGAGTGATCAGGTCCTGGTTGTTGATTTCGACCTCATCGCGCCGCCAGCCCAGGTAATAGCGCAGATATTTACTCAGTTCACCCTGCCCGGCAACATACGGCGTCACCGGCGCGATCGTCACATTATTCGCGATAATCTTGACGAACGGTCCGTAGAAATACGGCGCGGCTGGATTGTAGAAATTATAGTGGTCCAGATCGTCGCGCCGCGGGGCCTCGCGCTCGTAATCCATCCCGGCCAACAGCGTAAAGGTCTTCGTGATTTTGTTTACATACCCTACACTGCCGCCGCCTACGGTGCGGAACTCGCTCTGTCGAATCAGTCCCAGTCCGAAGTCCGAATAGAGCGAGAGGTTGTAGGTGCGGAAGAATCCGGAGAGTTGCAGTTCTTGGTGATCGTCCAACTTCCACACATCGTTCAGCGCCACTAGCGCCGTATGCGTCTGGTCCTTCTGCCGATCGTCGATGGTATCTGGGTACTCCGTCCAGCCTGCCGCGGCATCGACGGAATTGAAGCCATAGATTGGTTTCAGTCCTGCCACGTATCCGTAGCCAAGGTAGGCAAGGCCGAACAGCGTCAGCGTATGATCTCCCGCGTGGAAGGTGCGACCGCCGTTGAATTTGAACTGCTTGCGGTGCTCCAGGCAATCAAGAAAGCCGTTGCCAAATGAGCCCTCCATCGCGGCCCACGAATTCGTCGAAGGACTCATCCCCGCCGTCGCCGTAATGTCGCGCTGATCTCCTGTCAGCATGATGAACGGATCGAGATGCGAGCGCAGCCCATAGATCGCCGCCAGATTCAGTGCGTGGTTGCCCTCTCGCACGTTGTATGCCCCGCCATCCACCTGCACGCTCTCAATCACGTTCGCAATATAAATATTCGGATCGGCGTAGCCATTGCCGTGCGCATTCGCCGAGAGGTTGTTGGGCACCAGGTAGCTGCCCACTTGAACAAACTGCGCAATCGGCTCGCCGTGGTCACCCGCTACGCCCGGAGCAAAGTACTGCGGAGCCTTGATGCCGCTCGACGCCGTCTCAATCGGGTAGCCGGGAATCGAAATCGGTGCGCCCGGACGTCCTGGATTGGCATCCAGCAAATCCTCGGAGGCAAAAACCTTCATCGCCGCATCGGGCGAGAGCACGTCACCCTCGTTCAAGTCGGCCGTCACCGTCACCGACTCACCCCGCGTTGAGAGCTCTTTCATACTGATCTGAATATTGGACTGGCCGCTCGAACTGACTATGACGGACTGGGTGACGGGCCGGAAACCGGAAGCCTCAACCTTGATGATGAACTGTCCAGCGCTGGCCGCCGACAGCTGAAACTGCCCCTCCGCGCCGGTCGTCGTCGCTCCCATGACGCACTCATGGTCAAAGAGCTTAACCGATGCTTTCGGCAGTGCATTTCCCTTGGGATCGGTGACATACCCCTTCAGGACATTCGTCTGAGAAACCAGCGGCGGCGGCAAGAAAATAAACAGCAGCACAGCAATTAAGTCCACGGACGCCTTCGCCCAGTCACCTCGCTTCATCCTTAAGCCTCATACGAAAGCCACCTCGGGCAAAGCCGGAGGCGTCCCATCTCTCCCAAACCAGAAATGATTGAATCGTAGCACGTTTTAATATTTCGTGCTACTGCTAGGCATACGCGTCTGTAACTGGAGCGGCAACTCGCCTGGAGTTTCGGTGTCAGGCATCACTCGCCTTCGCGCGAAACATTTTCTTCAGCGTTGAGTACAGCTTCATGGCAAGACGCCCAGGATCTCCCGCGCTGCTCGCTCCCCGGTCGCGATCGCACCATGCACCGTCCCGTGGAGTCCTTCAGTGTTGGTTGCTTCGCCAGCAAAAAACAATGTCTCCGCTACTGGCTGGGCAAGTTCGAGTTGTGCGCCTTCGCCGCCCACGCCCACGTAGCTGTAAGAGCCTCGCGCGTACGGGTCTGACTGCCAATCGTGTACGTGCCAGCTCTGCAGCATGCCCTCTACCCTCGGGCGTGGAACACCAAAGATAGCCGTCAGCGATTCCAAGGCCTTGTCCCTGATGAACAGTCCAGATCTTCCGCTCAGGCGCTCTCCGCGTCGCGATGCGGCCCATCCGGTCAAAATCGGCGCGGGGCCCACACCTGTCCACCATGTCGGAAACCACTCCTGGTGCGAATAGACCATATTCATGTCGCTCAGGGCACCGCTCGAAATCTGCTCCCACCATCTCTCGCGGAAAACCAGTGACGCGCGCATTGTCTGCCCCATGTAAAGCAGCAGCAATGCCGATATTTTGTCTTCCAATGCAGGGTCGAAGCGGACCGCACCTGGAGCGTCAGGCGCAGCCTGCATCACGCCCAGCGGCAGCGTCACGACGATGCGTGGCGCGCGAAACTCCGCAACTCCGTTCTCCGTCTGTGCCGCTATCTGAACCTTGTGCCTTTCCCATCGCACGGTCTTCACCGCGGTGTTCAGGCGGACGCTCACCTGATTCGTCGGCAATGCATCTCTCATCACTCGCAGCAGTGATTCATAGCCGCCGGCGAAGCGGAAAGAACGCTCCCCCTCCGTCTCATCTTCTGCTCTTCTGGCGCGGACTAGCGAATGCACGCTGATGCGCTCGGCAAGCGCTCCGTGGAATCCCTCCACGTACTCCAGCCCCCAAATCTTTTCCGCATCCTCAACCTGGCAGTACTCGCCCAAAAAACTGGCGAACGAGCGGTCCGGCCCGAGATCACTCATCTCTTCCAAAACACTTCTGGTATGAGCAAAGAAATTCTCGCAGCGCCGGAGCTGGCCGTCCTCTTGTATCCATTGCGCACCGCTGAACTCCTGCACTTCGAGATTCGCCGCACGGATTACGTCGAAGATGGTGCGCGGGCGTCCGTGAATAAACTCGGCGCCAGCTTCCACCGTCAGCCCACTCAGTGCGTGCGTCGTCCACACCCGTCCGCCCAGGCGTCCCCGAGCTTCCAGAAGGAGTACCTGCTGCCCTGCTTCGCCGAGCAACCGCGCCGCTGTCAGACCGGCAACGCCGCCGCCAATGACAATCACGTCCGCATCGTTTGTTGTCATGCTAATTGGATACAGGAATTGCGCCGAAGGCAGTACATATTACACAAGCGGGTTGGTTCTGCGCATCAGCCACATGTTGCACTTGAAGATGAATGAACCGGTCACCCCATCCGGCACAATAGGCGTCAGCTCCCGATCCAGCCAGTCTTCAGCCGTCTGCTGCTCTTCTTTTCCTGAAGCGATGGCGGCAAGAGTGTTGCTGCGTGTCAGCAAATAGCGGATCAACTGCTCGCGCGAATATGGCACCAGGTGGCTGAAAGACGAGCGATGCACCACCCCAAATCCACATTCGGCTGCCTGCAACTCGTCGATGTCCCTCATACCCCGCTGCGGCGCCGGAAATCGTTTCGCAAACCGGGAGCGCATCCAGCCTTTGCAGGCCGGAGTGTCCTCCATGTACGTCGTGAAGTGGTCGTTGTAAACCGCCAGCAGGCCCACCGGAGAGAGCACTTGCTGACACTGCGCATAAAAGCGATTCCGGTCAAACCAATGCAGCGCCGATCCGGCCGAAATCAGATCAAATTCTCCGGCTTTGAAGTTGAGTTGCTCAGCAAACCCCGCCTGGTATGTGATGTTCGGCAACAGCGTTGCCTGTTGTAGCATGCTTTCTGACGCATCGATGGCGATCACCTGCCTGGCAATGGCGGCCAGTGCCACCGAGGATTGTCCCGGTCCGCAACCAACATCCAGCACCCGCTCGAAGCGTTCGACCCCAGCGAATCTGCGCACACGCTCCGCCACCTCGGCGTGGAAGTACGGACGCGCTTTCGCATATCGCGCCGCAACCTCAGCACTCGTGAAATAGTTCGGGAGGGTCGTCGATCCCATGACTCACTTTTACCACGTCCGGTACGTGGCAACCTAAACAACTGGCGCGCTATCCCGTCGCTTGCCCGGCAATTGCAGCCTGTGCTTCCACTGCACCATGTTGTGGATATAGAGAACGATGCAGAACAGGTTTGCCGGTATGAATCCAAGTTGCATGGTTCGCAGCCCGATGACGCAGATAATCGCACTATTGGCCCCTGCGACAACCCATCCTTGCCACATCCGGCGGCCTACCAGGACGGTGGAAGCTATGGTCAGCATGCAGGAAATGTAATCGAGACGAAGCACAGTACAACCAGCATGCACCAGTGTCTCTGGAAATGCCACGCGTCAGAAGCCCTAGTTACGCAAAGCTCGCACCTGAGGTGCTCCACTTTACGCCGCCTCTCCACTTCGGCTGGAACTCCATTCCCGCATCGGCTACCGTTGTGTCTCGATCAAGATTGTCTCCACTGCGTCTACTCCGAACTCTCGGCTCGCTTCCTCGTGGCGCATCACTCGTAGCGCACCCTCGGCGAGCGCCCGCAGTTCGTCCTCTCCCGCATAGATCTTCACCGGTGCAATCCATTGCACCGCTTCGCAAATCGCTGCGGTCAGCCGGAGGCTATGGGCCATCCCGCCAGTCAGCAGAATCGCATCAACCTTCCCGCGCAGCACGCACGCCATCGCCCCAATCTCCTTCGCAATCTGGTAAACCATGGCGCGGAAAACCAAACCTGCGTGCTCGTCGCCCTCATCAATGTGCTGCTCCACCTCGCGCAAATCCCCCGTGCCCAGGTAGGAGATCAATCCTCCTTCGCGCGTCAGCATCGTTTCCATTTCCTTCTGCGTATAGCGCCCGCTGTAGCACAGCCGCACCAGCTCTATCGCCGGCACCGCGCCCGCCCGTTCGGTGGAAAACGCGCCTTCCTCGCGCGAGTTCGTCGCATCGATCATGCGTCCGGAGGCGTGTGCGCTGATCGTGTGTCCGCTACCCAGGTGTGCCACCACCAGCCGCATCTCATCGTACGGACGTTTCACCTCGCCGGCGTAGCGGCGCGCGGTCGCCTTCGAATTCAGCGCGTGCGACAGGCAGGGCCTCTCCAATTGCGCGCATCCTGAGAGCCGCGCAACCTTGATCCATTCATCCACCGATACCGGATCCACAATGTAGGCCGGAACTCCGATGCACGATGCAATTGCCTGCGCCAGGAAAGCTCCCAGATTTGCCGCATGGTCGCCGCGCGCAGCCCTTCGCAACTCCTCCAGCATCACCTCATTCACCCGGTAGGTTCCACCCTTCACCGGACGCAGCAAGCCGCCACGGCCCACGACTGCCGCAATTCCATCCAGCGGCAGCCCGCCTGCCTCCAACTCGTCCTCTATGCGCTGCAACCGCATTTGCAATTGACTGAGTACATCCGTGCCGCCGGCTGCCAGCTCTTCTTTGCTGTGTTGTAAATTGCGCACCAGCAATGGCTCTTCGTCGCGATACAGCCCGAATTTGGTCGACGCCGAGCCCGGATTGATAGCCAGAAGATTAGGGGCAAGACTCATCATTGCACCTCATTCCGATCCTCGGTCTTGCGTTCTCGAAGCTGTGCGCCCCGGAAGAGAACTCCAAGAGCCATGGCGTTCACCTTGTCGTCCGGGCTTTCCACGCGTGACGGAATAAGGACGGGCACCTGCGCCCCAACCACCACATGCGCGCACTGCGAGCCTCCCAGATACTTCACCGCCTTGCCCAGCAGATTCCCGGCTTCGATATTCGGAACTACCAGGCAGTCGGCCCTGCCCGCCACCGGATTTGTGATCCCCTTCGCCTTCGCTGCACTTAGAACCATTGCATTGTCCAGCGCCAGTGGCCCAAACAACTGCGCCTCGCCAAACTCTCCACTCTTCGCCATCTCTACCAGCGCCGCCGCATCTACGGTCGACGGAATCGACTCCGTCACCACTTCGGTGGCGCTCATCAGCGCAATGCGCGGATGTGTGAGTCCAATCGCGCGCAGAACGTCGATTGCGTTCAGCACAATCTGCCGCTTCTGCTCCAGCGTTGGCAACACGTTCAGCCCGCCGTCCGTAATCCCCACCAGCCGCGTCTCGCCTGCCAGCACGTCTTCATACAGCAGCACGTCGCTCAGCAGCCGACCTGTACGCAAGCCGACCTCCCGGTCCAGCACAACCCGCAGCAGTTCGTCGGTTCGCAGATGCCCCTTCAGCAGAATCTGCGCCTCACCCGAGGCCGCCATTCTGCAGGCTGCCCGCGCTGCCTCTATCGGCTCCGCCACATCGATGATCCGCGCTGAATCCAGCAGGCGTACCAGTCCCAGCGCCGTCGCGCGTTCTACAATTTTTGCGGCACTCCCCAATAACAACGGGGTTGCAATGCCACAAGCTATGGCCTCAGATGCCGCCGTCAGTGCAACATCGTCTTCGGCACCAATGATCGCAACCCGCGCTGAACCCAACGCTCGGGCCGCACTTCTGAGCTGGTCAAAATTGCGTATTGCCGTGCTTCGTCCCGGCAATCTCACTCCAAACATACACGCTCCTGCTAATCCGGCTTGGGAGGATGACTCAGCCATTATTAAATGTCTGTGCGCTAGATCACCTGCGGCGGTCACCATTCAGGTATAGCGAAAATCCGTACCGGCGGTGCGGCATATCTCTCCTCAGGTGCGGGAATTTCCTGTTTCTCGCCTTTTTGCTCCAGAAACCGTTTTCGCTCCCTATTCGGAAGTTATTTATTCTAAATTAGTTACCGCGGTATCAAGAAATCTTGGATTGGCACTCGGCTTGCTTTGTGATTACCATAGGCTAGTCGGACCGCAATTTTCTCCCGGAGCTTGCAGCATGAGCGATTCAATCGTACCGAACGCCCCCACCCCAGCCGCCGTCCCTTCTCATGCGAATATCGCCGCTAAGAGGATCAAGATTGGCGAGGTGGCTCAATATTTCGGCGTCTCCGTCGACTTGCTGCGTCTTTACGAACGCGAGGGACTTCTCATTCCCCTGAAGTCAGACAAAGGCACTCGGTACTTCACCCAGCTAGATTATCCTTGGATTGCGACCGTACTGCGCCTGGTACGTGAGGCGCGCCTCAATTTCGCTGGAATTCGCCACCTGCTGGCGCTGCTTCCCTGTTGGGAGATCCGTGGCTGCACCGCGGACGCCAAGGCTGGCTGCGCAGTCTCCGCTGGTGCCACCGCTCCTTGCTGGATTCATAAGAACTGTTGCAACCCTGGTGACTGTTACGCCTGCGATGTCTACCGCGCCGCATGCCAGTGCGAGAACCTCAAAGCATTCGTCGCCCATATTCCCGCCTGAGAACCTTCACTTCGTCGCAGCTCGTCCAAATGGCCGAAGCCCCGGAATCACCGGGGCTTCGAAGCTTTGAAACCTTATTCTTCAGTGCTCCCGCAGCGCGTCCGAATCCGGTTCCTGACTGTAGCGCGCGTTGTGGCGTACGTCGGCCCCGCTTACCCAGAAGATCACGTCCTCAGCAATATTTGTTGCATGGTCTGCAATCCGTTCCAAGCTCCGCGTAATCAGCAGAACGTCCAGGTAGCCACGCACCTTGTCCGGGTTGTTCTTCATCTCTCCAACCAAATTGATGAATGCCTCGTCTTTCATCCGGTCCACGATGGAATCCATCTCCAGCACCGCCTGCGCAACATCTGCCTTGGCGGAGAGGAACGATTCCAACGCCCGCCGCACCATTGTCGAAGCCGCCGTGGTCATGCGAGCGATATCCACCGGAACCTCGATCTCCGGCTCCTGGCTAAGATCCAGTGAACGCTGCGCAATGTTGACCGCGAGGTCGCCCACCCGCTCCAAGTCGGAGTTGATCTTCAGCACTGCCAGCACGAAACGCAGATCGGTAGCCATCGGCTGCTGCATGGCAAGCAGGTCCACCGACATCTCATCGATGGTCCGCTCACTCTCGTTGATCATCTTTTCCCGCTCAAAGACCTGCTGCGCCAGCCGTCCGTCGCGTTTGCGATAGGACTCCGATGCTAGCTCGATAGCCGATTCGGCCATCCCGCCCATCTCGAGCAATCGTTCCTTCAGTTCGTCCAGCCCTTGCTGGAAGCGGCTTCTCATTATCCAAACCTGCCCGTGATGTAATCTTCCGTACGTTTGTCGGAAGGTGTAGTAAAGATCTTTTCCGTCTTGTCATACTCAATCAGCTTTCCCATAAGGAAAAAGCCGGTGTGGTCGGCCACTCGCGCCGCCTGCTGCATATTATGCGTCACAATCACCACAGTGTACTGTGCTTTCAGCTGGAAGATCAGTTCCTCGATCTTCCCCGTCGAAATCGGATCCAGCGCGCTGCACGGCTCATCCATCAAGAGCAACTCTGGTTGCACCGCCAACGCGCGTGCAATGCACAGCCTCTGCTGCTGCCCGCCGGAGAGCGATGCCCCCGACTTCTTCTTCAGCACGTCTTTCACTTCGTCCCAGAGTGCCGCCATCCGCAGCGAATCTTCTACGGCTACATCTAGCTCGCGCCGCTTGTTGTAGCCGTTCAGCCTCAGTCCCGCCGAGACGTTGTCGTAGATCGACATTGTCGGAAACGGATTCGGCTTCTGAAACACCATCCCAATGCGGCGGCGCACATCGGCTGCAATGATGTTCGGTTTATAAACATCCATGTCTCCAACCATCACCGTACCCGACATTCGGGCTTCGGGAACGGTTTCATGCATCCGGTTCAGGCAGCGGATAAACGTCGACTTGCCGCAGCCCGACGGACCGATCACGGCCGTCACTGCATTGGCACCCACTTTGACGCTGACTTCCTTCAGTACATGCGCCTTGCCAAACCAAGCGTTCAGATCTTTTACTGCGATTCCTACACCCATCGAATGAGGGCTCCTTGCAATCTAGGCGTTGTTGGCCATGTTTCCGCGGCTCGTCACAACCCGTACGGCGGAAACGGCAGCAACAATCAAGACGATCAGTATTAATGCTCCAGCCCAAGCCTGCCGGTGCCAATCTTCAAACGGCGAAATGGCGTAAGAAAAAATCTGGATAGGCAGGGCCGCAATCGGCTGGTTGGGTTTGACACTCCAGAACTGGTTTCCGAAGGCGGTAAAGAGCAGCGGCGCGGTTTCTCCCGCTACACGTGCAAACGCCAGCATGGTGCCGGTAATAACGCCCTTGGATGCCGTACGCAACGTCACCTGCAACGTCGTGCGCCACTGCGGAATGCCCAACCCAAGCGCCGCCTCGCGGATCGTGTTCGGCACCATCAGCAGCATCTCCTCGGTGGTTCGCGCAATGGTCGGAATCATCATGATTCCCAATGCCACCCCACCGGAAAGTGCCGAGAAATGCTGCTGCGGCAGAACCACCATGGCATACACCGCTATCCCTACAACAATCGACGGAATGCCGTTCAAGACATCCGCCGTGAACCGCACAAACGTCACGTAGCGCCCGCGCCCGAACTCCGCCATGTAAACTCCGGCACCAATGCCCAGCGGCACACCGATGATCGAGCCCATTCCGAGAATCATCATCGAGCCGACGATGGCATTGGCCATCCCCCCGCCCGCCTCGCCGACTGGACGCGGCGTATGCGTCAGGAAGGCCCAATCGATCGAACCAATTCCCTTGTAGACCAGGTAGCCGAAGATCGCCGCCAGCGGTGCCAATACCAGCAGCGCAGCCAGCCCGGAAAGCCCAACGAAACACACATTCGTGGCGCGGCGCACCAAACTGAGCGGACGGGATACGCTAGGCATTGTTCCTCGCAGAGTATCCGCGCGTCACCGACCAGACCAACAATCGGGCGCACGCATTCACAATCACGGTCACAATCAGTAGCACCAGTCCAACTTCCACCAGTGCGCTCAGGTACATGTCGTCGGCTGCCTCCGAGAACTCATTGGCAATCACGCTCGCCATTGTATAGCCCGGCGCAAACAGCGACTTGGCAATCTCCGGCCGGTTGCCGATCAGCATTGTCACTGCCATTGTCTCGCCCAACGCGCGGCCCAAGCCCAGGATGATGCCGCCCATGATACCTGCACGCGCATTGCGCAGCACCGCCATCCGCACCATTTCCCAGTGCGTAGCCCCCAGCGCCAATACTGCTTCGCGCTGGCTTTGCGGAACCGCCACCAGAACTTCCCTCGTGATCGACGCGATGATCGGAATGATCATGATGGCCAGGATGATTCCCGCGGCCAACATGCCAATCCCGTAGGCTGGCCCGTCGAAGAACCCCGTCCATCCCAGGTACTGGCTCAGCCAGGGCTGAACAACCGTGTGCAGGAGAGGTGCCAGCACAAAGATGCCCCACAGTCCGTAGATGACCGATGGAATCGCCGCCAGTAGCTCCACGGTGAACGACACTATGCCGCGCAGAAATCGTGGGCAAAGCTCGGTAACAAACACCGAAACTCCCACCGCCAGTGGAACCGCCAGAATCAATGCCAGCAGCGACGACACCAGCGTCCCATAGATAAACGGCAGCGCACCGAAATCGCCCGACACCGGGTCCCACGTGTTGCCAACAAAGAAACTGAAGCCGAAGCGCGCGATCGAGAGCTTTGAGCGCGTAATCAGCTCATAAAAGAACAGTGCCATGACTGCAATAACGGAGATGGAACAGGTCAGCAATGACTTGCGGAACAGGAAGTCCATCAGCTTGCTTAACTTACCGGTGTGCAGCTCAATACGGGGAGCGTGCGACCCTGTCGCCGGAACCGCCTGCTCTTGCCCCTCTGCCTGAACCGTCGGGGTCTGGAAGCGCAGCAATGAATGGAACTCTGAGTTAGGACCTATGCTCACCCATTGACCCTATCAGAGAATTGTTAACAGGAGATGAATGCGGCGAATCGCTACTTAGTTCCTCCCGCCCAAAATGCAAAAAACCAGCGCGAACCTTTCGGCTCGCGCTGGCTTTTATTGTATTTCGTTCCTGAAATTCCTCGTACTTAGCTGAGGAACCCCTTGAGGCTATTTACGGCAGGACAAGACGGATCACGGTCATGACGACGTTGTTGTCGCCCTTCGGGTTGATTGATTTGTCTGCAGCAAATACCGTACCAGCCAATCCAGCGTTGCTGGACCAAGTGGTGCGTTCAAAGTATTGATACTCAGCGCCGTAGCGCAGCGTGCCAAACCGGCCGGTGTAGACATCGTAATAACCGGTCAGCTTGAGGCTGTAGGTGGCGCGGTTGCTGCCACCGCAAGCCGGCAATGCAGTCGCGGTCGTGGCTGGGTTGGCAACCTTAAACGCGCTGAAGTTTTCATAGTAGCAACCGACGTTGGAGGTAGCCGCAGTACCTGACGGTACGCCGTAGCCTTCAAGCACTCCGGTGCTGGTGTGGTAGAGGTCGCGCCAGTAGTACTCGTTACCTGCCGTGAAGTCGACTTCGGACCGCTTGGTCGGATGCGATTCAATACCGGCCATAACGCTCATAGCCTTCTCAGGCTGGATCTTGTTGTCGGTAGCGGTGCGGACGATAAAGTCGGGACCCTGACCACTCTGATAGCGGCCAACACCCTTGCCATACAATCCGGACACGAAGGCGTTCAGTTTGTTGCCCTTCACAACCGGTACAAACGCGCCACCACCGATGCCCCAGCCGTAGGCGGTGTAGTTAGCACCAGGTACGGTCAGTGTCGGCGCAATGCGATCACGGAACTCGCGGAGCAGGCCCTTCACTTCGAAGTGACCGAACTTCGCGTTGTCATAAGCTAACTTGGCAACCGCATCCGGAGCCAGGTTGGTGGAGTAAGGATTTGCAAAGGAGCAGCCGTTCGTTACGGTCGTCGTATACGTGGTGCCCGAAAGCGTTGTGGTGGCCGTCGGCGCGCAAGCGCTTACGTAGCTGTT